>ENA-UOJD01000568-UOJD01000568.1-human-gut-metagenome-genome-assembly--contig:-P48-NODE-568-length-50914-cov-29.312511_pt1 | contig 50914 bp, 50 predicted proteins | sample MGYA00242342_ERZ723889 | MGnify/ENA metagenome assembly ERZ723889 | reverse complement strand
TTGTAATTGATGGTGAAGGTTCAAAGGTTATTTGCAAAGACTAATTTGAAAATTCGCGTTTGTGGAGCGAAGCAGAACAATGAAAGCCCCAGTGGGGCTTTTAAGCGACAGAACGGTCTTGCGTAGCAAGATGGAGGGGCTTTGCCCCGACAAGTTCCAGTTTGTCGCACTCATTATTTTTCTTTCTTGTATAAACGGGATACCGGAGCGTCCACAGACGCTCCGGTATCCCGTTTTCATCTATAATTTTTCTCTTTTATCTGCGGCTGCGCGCCGGACGGCGGTGGAGGGCACAGTAATAGCCGAAGGCGGTGCCGCACAAGCCGCCCACGATGTGCATAAAATTTGCTACGTTATCGTGCACAAAGATGATATCATACACCTGCTGGCCGAAGTACAGTGCCGCCACCAACAGCATGGTGACCGGGATGCCTCCGGAAAAGCCCGCCAACGAGGACAACATGATAAGCATGAACACGATGCCGGACGCACCCAGCAGCCCTGTGTTGGGGAACAGGATACATTGCAGCACGCCGGTGACCAGCGCGGTGAACAGAATGCCCTTGAGCAGCGGGATGCTGCCATATTTTTCCTCCATGGGCGGGCCAACTACCAACAGCAGCAGCATATTGTTGAGAAAATGCTCCCAGTTTGCATGGCCCAGCACATGACCGAACAGCCGGATGTAGCCCAGCGGGTCCCGCCACGAGGAGCGATACACGCAGAACAGGTTCATGGTGCTCCAGCCGTTCGTCCAGCTGTCTGCCAGCAGCACCAGCATGGACAGCAGAAAAAAGGTAAGGATCACCGGCGAGTTATACTGGAGCTCCAGTTTCAGCTTGATCTTTTTCGTAAACAGTCATTCCCTTCACAGTATTGTTGGCGTTACCCTCTGGTTTGCACCCAGTATGCGCCCATGCTCTGCCCGGGCTGGTTCGTTACTTCATCGTTGAGGTATGCCGCAAGGCCGCAGGCTTCCGGCTGCCAGCTGAGCGCGGCTTCCACTGTGGGGTACTCCACCTCGGCGTACCAGAACGCTGTGGGCAAGCCCTCGTCCACATGGTTCACCTCCAGCACCGCGCCGTCCGGCAGGCGATAGCTCCGGCGCACCTTTTTGATCAAAGGCTTGCCAATGATCTTCTCTTCCAGCTGCACAAACAGGTCTTTGTCGATGCTGTGCTCGATCTCCTCCCGCGCCAAGCCCCCGGCGGACTTAAAGCAGAGGATATAGTCGGTGCTGCCGCCGCTCAGTGCTTCCTCCCGGATGCGCACCGTGGGCTGCACGCTGATATAGCCCTGCCGCATGGTAAATTCTTCCTCAAGGGGCAGCCCCTCCGGCCAGCCGGTCACCATCCATTTGCGTTCGATCTCCATAGCGTTTTCTTCCTTCCGCAAAATTTTGTATTTATTCTACCATATTTTTATGTTATGATAAAGAGTAGAACAAGCATCATTTTGCGCATTCTCAGTTGAAGGAGCATTTTATGAAAAGCGAACGCACTTATCCTGTATATAAAGTCAACAAGCACGCCGAGGGTCTTTTGGTGGGCGGGCACCCTTGGGTGTACGAGAACGACATTCTGGAAGCCCCCGGCACTACGCCGGAAAACGGCACGCTGGTGGATGTGGTCAGCCCCAAAGGCGCTTATCTCGGCACCGGCTTTCTCTCGCTGAAAAGCAAGATCCGGGTGCGGCTCATTTCCCGCAATGCCAACGATACCTTTGATACTGCCTTCTGGCGCCGCCGGGTGGAGTACGCATGGGCGTACCGCAAAACGGTGCTGGAGCCTGCCGACCTCTCTGCCTGCCGCTTCATCTTTGGCGAAGCAGACCAGTTCCCCGGCCTGACGGTGGACCGGTTCAACAATGTTTTGGTCACCCAGACCCTGAGCGTAGGCATGGAAAGGCTGAAGCCGATGCTCTTCCCGCTTTTGGCTGAGGTGCTGCGGGCAGACGGACAGACCATTGACGGCATCTACGAGCGCAACGATGAAACCCTGCGTGCCAAGGAGGGGCTGGAACAAAACAAGGGCTGGTTTGCCCTGCCCGGCGAGAGCCACCCGGAAACCACCCAGACCGAGATCTGCGAAAACGGCGTATATTACCATGTGGACTTTGAAAACGGCCAAAAGACCGGCTTTTTCCTTGACCAGAAATATAATCGTCGGGCGGTAGCACGCCTTGCCGCCGGGCATACCGTGCTGGACTGCTTTACTCACACCGGCAGCTTTGCCTTGAACGCTGCCAAGGGCGGGGCTGCCCGAGTAACTGCTGCCGACATCAGCGCCGAGGCCATTGCCATGGCAAAGCGCAACGCCGACCGCAACGGCCTCGACAATATGGATTTCCTCTGCGAGGACACCTTTGCCCTGCTGCCCCGGCTGGAAAAGGAGGGCAGCCCCTACGACTTCATCATTCTGGATCCCCCTGCCTTTACCAAGGCGCGCCGCACGGTGGAGAATGCCATGCGCGGCTATAAGGAGATCAACTACCGCGCCATGAAGCTGCTGCCCCGGGGCGGGTATCTAGCTACTGCCAGCTGCTCCCACTTTGCCACCGAGGAATTGTTCATCAAGATGCTGCGCGCCGCCGCCAAGGACGCTCACCGGCAGCTGCGGCAGATCGAGGTAAAGCAGCAGGCACCGGATCACCCCATTCTGTGGGGTGTACCGGAGACGAACTACCTCAAGTTTTTCCTGTTTCAGGTCATCTGATGCTTTTACAATAAGAACAATTGCCGCGCGCTGCGCACCTTTCAGCCAGAGAAAGCCGTCCTGAAGGGGGCTTTTTCGATGCAAAAGTCATACCAATCGCGGTTATTCCAAAAATCCGAGATCGTGTTTGTGCAGAATCGTCAGTTTTGTCAATTGCCTTTTTTGCCCGTAAAGACTATAATCTTAGCCATAGACAGCAACGGCGCTGTGGGTCACCTCCTGACTCGCAGCGCCGTTTTTGTTAAGATGTAAGCACGCTTTGGGTTTCTGCATTGCGGCAGACCCAAAGCGAAAGAAAAAAGTAAGATCAAGTAAGGAGTAGGATTTATGGCAGCAAATGTTATGGAGATCTACGGCAGCAAGGTCTTTAATGAGCACGTTATGAAGGAGCGTCTGCCCAGCGCTACCTACAAGAGCCTGAAGAACACCCTGCACAAGGGTGCTCCGCTGGACATCGAGGTGGCAAACGTCGTTGCCAGCGTGATGAAGCGCTGGGCTATGGAGCTGGGTGCCACCCATTACACCCACTGGTTCCAGCCCCTGACCGGCATCACCAGCGAGAAGCACGATGGCTTCGTCAGCCCTGTGGGCGACGGCACCGCCATCATGGAGTTCTCCGGCAAGGAGCTGGTACGCGGCGAGCCCGATGCTTCCTCCTTCCCCTCCGGCGGTCTGCGCGCTACCTGCGAAGCACGCGGCTACACCGCATGGGACCCCACCAGCTACGCCTTTGTGAAGGATGATGTGCTGTGCATCCCCACCGCATTCGTCAGCTACACCGGCGAGGCTCTGGATAAAAAGACTCCCCTGCTGCGTTCCATGAACGCATTGTCCGGTCAGGCTGTCCGTATCCTGAAGCTGTTCGGCAAGGATGTGGACTATGTTTCCACCACCGTTGGCCCCGAGCAGGAGTACTTCCTTGTCAAGAAGGAGGACTACGAGGCACGTCAGGATCTGATCCTTACCGGCCGCACCCTGTTTGGCGCTCCCTCTGCCAAGGGTCAGGAGCTGGAAGAGCACTACTTCGGTGTCATCCGTCCCGAGGTTTCTGCGTTCATGAAGGAGCTGGACGAGGAGCTGTGGAAGCTGGGCGTGCCTGCCAAGACCAAGCACAACGAGGTTGCTCCCTGCCAGCACGAGCTTGCTCCCATCTTCGACACCACCAACGTAGCCATCGACCACAACCTGCTGACCATGGAAATGATGCGCAAGATCGCACCCAAGTATGGTCTGGTCTGCCTGCAGCACGAGAAGCCCTTTGAAGGCGTGAACGGCAGCGGCAAGCACAACAACTGGTCCATGAGCACCACCCACGAGAACCTGCTGGACCCCGGCGACACCCCCATGGAGAACCTGCAGTTCCTGATCTTCCTGGCCGCTGTTATCAAGGCTGTGGATGAGTACGCCGACCTGCTGCGCACCTCTGTGGCTACCCCGGGCAACGATCACCGTCTGGGCGCTAACGAGGCACCTCCGGCCATCATCTCTATCTTCGTAGGCGAGGAGCTGGAAGCTGTCATCGATGCGATCGCATCCGATTCTCCCTATGCCGGCCCCGTCAAGATGAAGATGGATCTGGGCGTGGACGTTCTGCCCAAGTTCAGCAAGGACACCACCGACCGCAACCGTACCTCTCCCTTCGCCTTCACCGGCAACAAGTTCGAGTTCCGTATGCCCGGCTCTGCCGAGAACCTGAGCGACTGCAACACCATCCTGAACACCGCTGTCGCCAAGGAACTGAAGGGCTACGCCGACGAACTGGAGGGCGCTGAGGACTTTACCAGTGCAGCCATCGCTCTGATCAAGCGCACCATCCGCGACCACCGCCGCGTTATTTTCAACGGCAACGGCTATACCGCCGAGTGGGAGGCCGAGGCAGCAAAGCGCGGCCTGCCCAACAAGAAGAATACCCCCGCTGCTCTGCCCGCACTGGTCGAGCCCAAGAACATCGCCCTGATGGAAGAGTTCGGCGTGCTGACCAAGGTGGAGATGGAGAGCCGCTACGAGGTCGAGATGGAGCACTACTCCAAGATCATCAATATCGAGGCTCTGACCATGCTGGAGATGGCCCGCAAGCAGCTGCTGCCCGCCATCAACGCCTACATGAGCGAGGTTGCCAATACCGCCGCCTCCAAGCTGGCTGTCAGCGAGCACATCAGCGTGCGCAGCGAGACCAAGACTTTGGAAAAGCTTTCTTCTGACGCCGATACCATGAGCGATGCCATCGACACCCTGCAGGATGCCGTGAATGCCGCAAAGGCACTGCCCACCGAGAGCGAGAAGGCCGTTGCCTTCCACGATAACGTTCTCCCGGTGATGGATGCCCTGCGCGCCGCTGCCGACGATGCCGAGACTATCTGCGGCGAGGATTACTGGCCTCTGCCCAGCTACAGCAAGATGCTTTACTACGTCTGATAATCTCCTGACAGCGTAAAAAAATAAGCATCCGCCGGCTGCCGGATCAATTAGCCATTCTCCTTTTCCTATTTCTTACACCAGCCCAAAGACCTGCTCCCTTTTTGAGGGCAGGCCTTTGGGCGTTTTATTTGAAATGCAGTTTTTGTAAGGGGGTTATTTATGAGCTATTCCACCCAACAGGATATTCTGGATTTCGTGGAGGACAACAACGTCAAATTTGTGCGCTTTGCCTTCTGTGATATTTTTGGCACCCAGAAGAACATTGCCGTGCTGGCCAGCAACCTGTCCAAGGCACTGGAAGAGGGCGTGTGCTTTGACGGCAGCTCCATTGCAGGCTTTATGCACGTTGAGGAAAGCGACCTTGTACTGCGGCCGGATCTTTCCACCGTGACCATCCTGCCGTGGCGTCCCACCGAAGGCCGAGTGATGCAGTTCTTCTGCGATGTGGAAAAGCCGGACGGCGCAGCCTTTAGCGGCAACTGCCGGGGCTTTTTGCGGGATGTGAACCGCAAATTCAAAAAGCTGGGTCTTACCTGCAACGTGGGTACCGAGTGCGAGTTTTATCTGTTTGAAAAGGACGACCGTGGCCACCCTACCTGCATTCCCATTGACTTCGGCGGATATTTTGACGTTGCGCCGCTGGATGCGGGTGAAAACCTGCGCCGGGATATCTGCCTGACCATGGAGCAGATGGGTATGGCACCCCAGCACAGCCACCACGAAAGCGGCAACGGCCAGAACGAGATCGACTGCCGCTACGCCGGGCCGCTGAAAACCGCCGACAACGTGATGACCTTTAAGCAGATCGTCCGTGCCATTGCCATGCGCAACGGCCTGCACGCCAGCTTTCTGCCCAAGCCCCTGCCCCAGCAGGCCGGCAGCGGGCTGCACATCAACCTCTCGCTTTACATGGACGGCAAGAACCTGTTTGAGGGCGATATTGCCCCGGACAGCGTAGCCGGCAGCTTTATGGCCGGTGTGCTGGCACACAGCCGGGAACTGACCGTGTTTACCAATCCCCTGCCCAACAGCTACCAGCGTTTTGGCTGTGACGAAGCGCCCCGCTATGTGAGCTGGAGCCGCCAGAACCGCAGCCAGCTGGTGCGCATTCCCATGGTCAAGGGCGACAACTGCCGCATGGAGCTGCGCAGCCCGGACCCCGCCTGCAACCCGTATCTGGCCATTGGCCTGATCCTTGCCGCCGGATTGGACGGCATTGAGCAGCGCATGGTCTTGCAGCCGCCGGTGAACCGCAACCTGTTCGATGCCGCCGAGGCCAAGGGACTGGGGCTTGAGACCCTGCCCGCCACCCTTGAGGAGGCGGTGCAGGTGGCCGAGGAGAGTGAGTTCCTGCGCCGGGTGCTGCCAGAGGGGCTTTCTAAACGCTATTTCTCGGAGGAGCTCAAGCGCTGCGCCGCACTGCGGAGTGCGCCTGACCGGGCCGAGCACGAGCGCGTCTATTATTTTAACGCCATCTGATCCCTGCCTGCGCAGGAGAAAGGAGTGCGGAAAATGGGACGCGCACTGATCGTAAGCGCCGGTGCCAACTCCAACGAATATATTGCCGCGCGGCTGTCCGAGATGGGTTACAGCCGCCCGGTGATCATTCCCAGCGGAGCCGAGGCACGGCGCAGAATGTCGGAATCTGATTTTGAGTTGATCGTGGTCAACGCTCCCCTGCCCGATGAGTTCGGGCACGAATTGTGCATCACCGCTGTGGAGCAGACTGATGCCGGTGTGGTCTTTCTGGTAAAGGCCGCACAGGCTGAGCAATTGCTTGCCCCCCTGAACGAGCAGGGGGTTCTGCTGTTGAGCAAACCCTTCACCACCCCGTTGTTTTTGCAGGCCATGCACATGGCGGCTGCCGGCAACCACCGCCTGCAGCGACTGCGGCAGGAAAACGCCCGCCTGCAGGACAAGATCGGGCAGCTGCGGCTGGTCAGCCGGGCAAAGTGCTGTCTGGTAGAGCACGCCCACATGACCGAGGCCGAAGCGCACCGCTACCTTGAAAAACAGGCTATGGACACCCGCCGCGACCGCGCTGAGGTGGCGCAGGAGGTGCTGGAGGAGTACGCTGACAGAAGCGAATGAGACATAGGGCTTCGCCACGCACCCGCAGGGAAAGGGGTGCGCCGAGAGCGGGCCTTTTATGGGAGAGTTTTATTCTACAACAAAGGAAGGTATATTTTTATGGCAAAATTTATTTTTGTGACCGGCGGCGTGGTCTCCGGTCTGGGCAAGGGCATTACCGCTGCATCTCTGGGCCGGCTTTTGAAGTGCCGCGGCCTGAAGGTGGCCAGCCAGAAGCTGGACCCCTATGTGAACGTGGACCCGGGCACCATGAGCCCGCTGCAGCACGGCGAGGTGTTCGTGACCGATGACGGCACCGAGACCGATCTGGATCTGGGACACTACGAGCGCTTCATCGACGAAAATCTGAACAAGTACTCCAACCTGACCACCGGCAAGGTGTACTGGAACGTGCTGAACAAGGAGCGTCAGGGCGCGTATCTGGGACAGACGGTGCAGATCATCCCTCACATCACCAACGAGATCAAGAGCTACATCTATAATCTGGCCTCCTCCACCGAAGCCGATGTGGTCATTACCGAGATCGGCGGCACCACCGGCGATATCGAGAGCCAGCCCTTCCTGGAGGCCATCCGTCAGGTTGGTCTGGAGCAGGGACGGGAGAACTGCTGCTACATCCATGTGGTGCTGGTGCCCTACATCTCCGGCTCCGACGAATACAAATCCAAGCCCGCGCAGCACTCGGTCAAGGAGCTGCAGGGCATGGGCGTAAGCCCCGATATCATCATTCTGCGCGCAGACGGCAGCGTGGGCAGCGACATCCGCCGCAAGATCAGCACCTTCTGCAACGTCAAGCCGGAGTGTGTCATCGAGAACCTGACCATGCCGAGCCTCTACCAGTGCCCGCTGATGCTGCACACCAACGGTCTGGACGATGTGGTGGTGCACCAGTTGCACTTGGATGTCCCCCCCGCCGACCTGACCGAGTGGAAGCAGGTGGTTTCCCGCATTGCCACCCGCAGCAAGACCTGCACCATTGCACTGGTGGGCAAGTATGTCAAGCTGCACGACGCTTACCTCTCGGTGATGGAAAGCCTGTATCATGCCGGGTTTGAGAATGACAGTCAGGTGGAAATCCGCTGGGTGGAAAGCGAGGATCTGACCGATCAGGCCGCCTGCAAAGAAGCCTTTGCGGATGTGGACGGCATCATTGTGCCCGGCGGCTTTGGCGACCGCGGCATTGAGGGTATGATCCAGGCAGCCCAGTACGCCCGCGAGAACCATATTCCCTGCTTTGGCATCTGCCTTGGTATGCAGATCATGGTCATTGAATTTGCCCGCAATGTGCTGGGCTACAAGGACGCCAATTCCAGCGAGTTCACCCCGGACGGCGCCCACAATGTCATCTCCCTGATGCCGGACCAGCAGGGCAATATCCCCAAGGGTGGCACCATGCGTCTGGGCAAGTACCCCTGCACGGTGAAGCCCGGCACCAAGATGGCCGAGTGCTACGGCGAGAACGAGATCTGGGAGCGTCACCGCCACCGCTATGAGTTCAACAACGACTTCCGGCAGGAGATGCAGGACGCCGGGCTGGTCATCTCCGGCACAAGCCCGGACGGCCATCTGGTGGAGACTGTGGAGCTGCCCGGCCGCGACTTCCATCTGGGTGCACAGTTCCACCCGGAGTTCAAGAGCCGCCCCAACCGCGCACATCCCCTGTTCAAGGGCTTTATCGCCGCTGCGCTGCGCTACCGCGCTGCCGCCCAGCGGGATATGCTGCATCTGTAACAGCATAATATAACGGCAAGGCCGCAGCACAAAATACCGTGCTGCGGCCTTGCTTTATGTAAGACGATTTTAAATGCTTTCCGCGCCGTCCTGTCTGGCGTGATTTGCCTGCTTATTCTCGTACATCCGCTGGTCGGCGATATAGCGCACCTGCTGCACGTCCACGCTTTCGGCGGGGTACAGGGCGTAGCCGCAGCTGGCACCCACGCTCACGGTATTGCCGTCGATCTCGTAGGGCACAGCGACCATCTCACAGATCAGGTTCATCTTGCTGGCGCAGGCCTCCGACTCCATCGGGCCGAGCAGCAGCAGAGCGAACTCGTCGCCGCCCAGACGGAAGGCGTAGTCCCGGCTTCGGATGCAGCCCTGCAGCCGCTGGGAAACGCCCTTCAGCAGCTTATCGCCCACATCATGGCCGTAGGTATCGTTGACCGGCTTGAAGCGATCCAAGTCCATATAAAATAGCGCAAAAGGCTGGCTGTGCTGCTCCAGCACTGTCAGCACCCGGTCAAAATAGCGCTTGTTCAGCAGGCCGGTCAGGCCATCGGTGTTGGCAAGGCTTTGCAGCAGATGCTGCTTGCCCATATCCTGCACGATCATCATCACGCGGGTCAGGCGATTTTCCTTCCACGCCATGGGAACGACCGTCATCATGAAAAATGCGCTTTTATCGCGGGCGGCATATTCCAGCTTGAGGGAGTCGTTGTCCGTTTTGATGAGCCTGCGCAGGTTTTCCGGTGCCAGCATCTGGGGGATCTTGGCGTTTTCACTGTCGGTCAGCACCACATACTTGCGCGATATCTGCTCCAGCATTTGCCGGTAGGAGCCCTCCGGCGGGTACAGCGGTTCTCCGCGCCGTTCGTAGTACTGGTAGCGGTCGCGGTCCAGATCGCACACTGCAAAACGCTCCACAACGCGTGCCATGCCCGCAAACATCATATCGCTCTTTTCCCGGCGGCGCTCCAGCTCCCGGCGGCGGTTGCGCTCTGCGTCACGCTGGATCTTTATCACGCCTGCCATGATCAGAAGCCCCAGCAGTGCAATGACCAGAATGGTAGCCACCTGCACCCGGCGCATCCCGGCATCCACCACCCCGGTGGGCACGATACCGATGATGCTCCAATCCATGAGCCCCAGCGGCTGATAGATCAGATAATATTTCTGCCGGTTCAACGTGTACAGCACGCAGCCCTCGCCGCCCTGCGGCAGGGTCTGCACCATGGTGTCAAAGTAAGGCTGATCCACGCTGGCGTTCTGCTGTAAGTAATCAAACAGGTTGGTCATCTGCTCGGTGATCTCGGTCTTTGTCTCGGTGGAAAGCACCACATCGCCGTTTGAGCGCACGATATAGCAATCGCTCTGTCCCTCATAGACCATGCTGCCCAGCAGCTTTTCCAGCACGGCGTTGTCGTAGCTGACCACCAGCGCCGTATAGGTAGTGCCGTCCAACTGCAGCGGCTGCTCCATTGGGATGGCAAACAGGATCTTGCGGATGCCCTGACTGGAGATATAGCTGGAGATCACTGGCTTGTTTTCGGTATACAGCTTTTCAAAAGTCGCCTTCATGTACTCTGCTGTGCCCTGCCGCCCGGCGGTGGTCCAGAACTCGCACTGCTCGTTGAACAGATAAAAATCCGTATATTGCCAGGTAGCCTTTTGGGCGATATACTCCTGCCACTGCCCCTCCTGCTCTCCCAGCTCCGCAAGGGTGCCCAGGTAGCTGTCCCAGTCGTTCAGGATGTTCCAGTTGCGTTGCGCAAACATGGTAAAGGTCTTGGCAGACTGCCCATAGGTGGAAAGCAGGTTTGCCGTGCTTTCCTGATAGATCTGCTTCTGGGTATAGGCACTGTAAGCAAGGATGCCGACCAGCAGCGCCAGCAGCATCCCTGCTATGAGCAGTATATTTTTTCGTTTGTTCTTCATAAGGTCAATTCCCCCCGACTGCCCCGCAGCCAAACCCCTTCACAATACGTTCTTCCAAAGGCTTTATGCCAAAGCGCTGTGCACAAAGTTCCGCAAAAGTGCACAAGTGCCGCGTGTCAGCGCCCGTATAAACCGACACTATCCCTAATAACCATTATACCATTTCGCAAAAAAGCCTGTCAACACATCCATGGGGCGATTCGTGTCGTTTCAAAGGCGATTCACGCAGAGTTGCCCTGCTTTTGCCGCTCAAAAAGGCAAAAAAAGACCCGCAGGCCGCGCCTGAAGCTTCAGGGCCGCTGCGGGTCTTTTTTGCTGGTGCAGAAGAAGGGACTTGAACCCTCACTCACTGGGAACTGGTGCCTAAAACCAGCGTGTCTGCCATTCCACCACTTCTGCTCATAGAAAAAAGGCAAGTCAAAAACCGACTTGCCTTCTGGTGCGAGGGAGGGGACTCGAACCCCCAAGGATAAACCACACGCACCTCAAACGTGCGCGTCTGCCAGTTCCGCCACCCTCGCATACCTGTTATACAGTTCTCCGGTTTTTGAGGTAGAAAACCGTTGGTGCGGACTGCTTGGATATAGTAACATATTTCCGGCCATTCGTCAAGTGGTTTCTTTGTTTCTCATAAGTTTTTTTATGCTTCATATCTATAATAGCAGCGCAGCGCGCGCAAAAGCAGCCTTGCGGGCAATTGCACAGGTCATTTGTACGCGGAAAGTGTGCCTGCGGCACTGCGCCCAGAGCAAAGGAGGGGTTTGTATATGAAGCAATTTGTGCAGCGCGCCGGCGGGCGCATCGGGCTATGGGGCGGGCTGCTGGCGGCTGCGCTGGCAGCGCTTGCGGCGGGGTGGCTGGTGCCGGCACGCGCGCCGGTGGGCTGCAATCTGAACGAGCTGACCGCCGCGCCGGACTTTTCGCCCTTTTCCCCTGCTGCACCGGCGGTGGCTACATCCGATGCCGGCGCGCCCGCCGCCCCTACCCTGCCGGAAAAATGGGTCTGCCTGACCTTTGATGACGGCCCGAGCAAGACCACCCCGGAGGTGCTGGCGGCGCTGGATGCCGCCGGAGTGCACGGCACCTTTTTTGTGGTGGCCACCGGCTACAATGAGAAATATCTGCCCCTGCTCACACAGGCTGCTGCCGCCGGGCATCAGATCGCGCTGCACTCTGCCTCCCACGAATACAGCGATATCTACCGCAGCAGCGCCGCCTACTGGAAGGACATCGCCCTGCTGAAACAGCGCATTGCGCCCTATGTGGACGCTGAGAGCATCCGGTACCTGCGCTTTCCCGGCGGCAGCACCAACACCGTAAGCCGCCGTTACGGCGGCAAGGGGCTGATGCCGCAGCTGAAAACCGAGGTAGAGCAGCGCGGCTGGCAGTGGGTGGACTGGAACGTCTGCGCCGAGGACGCCGTGGGCGGGCACCCCAGTGCGGATACCATCTACCGTAATGTGGTGCGGGAGACCGGTGAGCAGACCCATTGCGTGGTGCTGATGCACGACTCTGCCACCACCCGCACCACCGCCGAGGCGCTGCCGGATATCATCCGGTGGTATACGGATAACGGCTATACTTTTTTGACCGTAGCCGAGGCGCTGCCGCTGGGGTAACGCGCCTTATAGCCACCTTTCAAGGCAGCGTCCCAGCAGCACTCCGGCAGAGGCCAGCACCGCCAGCCAGAGCCAGCCTGCGCCGCCGGTCACCACCCACCCCGCCGCCAGAATGGCGGCAAAGGTACATACCGGCGGCACAGCGATGCGCAGGATATGCAGCAGCTTCTCCCGCTGTGGCGGCAGTCCGGTGTCCAGCTGCTCAGGGTGCAGGGCATCACAGCAGATCTCGTCCCGGTACTTGCCCGGGTTGCGGTAGGCCTTATACGCGATGCCGTCCAGCAAAAACTCCGGGTACATCCCCTCTTTGGTCAGGGTGAACTGCATCTCCTTTTCCTCTGCATAGGCCTGCAAAGCCGCCGTAAACTCCTGTGGGGTGTTGATGCTGCCCTGCGGAATAAAGAAAAAGTGCTTCTGGTGCTGCACCTGCGCCAGCGTGCAGTAATCCTGCAGCCAGCCGGAGAAGAACCCCTGCTGCGGGGCGGGGCTTTCCATGCGGGTCAGGCAGGCGTCCACGTCCAGCGTGTCTGTCTGCGGAGCCTGCCGGGCAAGGTCGGCGCAAAACTGCATGGCTGCCGCCAGCTGCGCCGCCTGCTGCTCCAGCACGGTCTGTTGGGCTTGCAGCGCCTGTTGCAGGGGCTGTTCCCCGCGCAGTACCGCCTTGATGGTAGGCAGCGGCACATCCAGCATCCGCAGCATACGGATAAGTTTAAGCGTGCGGACGTTCCCGGCGGTGTAATCGCGGTAGTCATTGCCCTGCCTGCGTGCCGGTGTGAGAAGCCCTTCTTTTTCATAAAAACGGATGTTCGGGGCGGACACGCCGCTTTGTTCGGAAGCCTGTTTGATGTTCATTTGCTTCACCTCCGCCCTTACATTACACCTTAAAGCCGGTTGAAGGTCAAGGGTTTTGCGCAAAAAACCGAGCCGCCGCACAAAAATGTGCAGGCAGCTCGGTTTTTCAATGCAAAATATCCGTCAGCGCGGGGGATCAGTCAGCAGACTGGCAGAACACAGAGAAGGCGCGGTAAGCCATGTACAGGTCGGTCTTATGGATGACCTCGAAGGGAGAGTGCATGGACAGCACAGGCACGCCGAGATCCAGCACCTTGATGCCGCGGTTTGCCACATACTTGGCAATGGTGCCGCCGCCGCCCAGATCCAGACGGCCCATCTCGCCGATCTGCCATGCCACGTTGTTGGCATCCAGCATCCGGGTGATGTCGCCCAGCAGCTCGGCGTTGGCGTCGCTGGCAGAGCTCTTGCCGCGGCTGCCGGTGTACTTGAAGATGGCAATGCCGCGGCCGGCGTAGGTGCCGTTCTGCTTCTCAAAGGCGCTTGCCCAGGAGGGGTCGTAGGCAGCGGTCACGTCCGCAGACAGGCACACGCTGTTGCGGAAGGCGAGAATGTCGTCCTGACCGGCAGCACGGCAGAGCAGCTGCATAAAGTGGAACACATACATACTCTGCATACCGGTCACGCCGTCAGAGCCGATTTCTTCCTTATCGGTCAGCACACAGATGGTGGTGTGCACGGGGTCCTTGGTTTCGATCTCGGCCAGCAGTGCGGGGTAAGCATCCACGCGGTCATCGTGGCCGTAGGCACCGATCATGGAGCGGTCAAAGCCCACATCGCGTGCCTTGCTGGCGGGAACGACCTCGATCTCGGCGCGGGTGAAGTCGCGCTCGGTGATGCCGTACTTCTGGTTCAGCAGGATGAGGGTGTTCAGCTTGACAGCCTCCTTGACGTCCTCTTCCTCCACGGTGTCAGAGCCGATGAGCACGTTCAGCTCCTCGCCCTTGATGCCCTCGCTGAGCTTACGCTCGTTCTGCTCGGCACCCAGATGGGGCAGCAGGTCGGTGATGCAGAACACGGGATCATTCTCGTCCTCACCGATGGCAAAGTTGACGCTGGAGCCGTCGGCGCGGGTGAACACGCCGTGGATGGCCAGCGGGATGGTAGCCCACTGGTACTTGCGTATACCGCCGTAGTAGTGGGTGCGGAAGTAGCTCATGTGGTCAGACTCGTACAGAGGGTTGGGACGCAGGTCCAGACGGGGGCAGTCGATGTGGGCGATGACCAGACGGAAGCCCTCTTCATAGGGCTTCTGGCCGATGGTAGCCGCCACAACAGCCTTGTTCTCCTGAATGAAGTAGACCTTCTCACCGGGGGCGTAGGCCTTTTTGGGCTCAAAAGCCTTGTAGCCGGCAGCCAGCAGCATCTGCTCGCTGACAACGGCAGCCTCGCGCTCGGTCTTGGCGCTGTCCATAAATTTCTTGTAGCCCTCGGCAAAGGCAGCAGCCTTTGCCTTTACGTCTGCCTGCTTGTCAGCAGCGTATTCGGGGGTGTAGAGCAGCTTTTCAGCGTACTCTTTTGCAGTAAGTTTCTCACTCATGATTTTTCGCTCCTTAACTTTTTATCATTGACCTGCGTACAGACGCTGATAGGTCTGGTAGCAGGCGGTGATCTTGTTGACGTAGTGGTGCATCTGGTTATAAGGGAAGCCCTGCAGCGTTTCCCCGTCTGCCGAGTGTTCCTCTATTTGCAGCAGCTGATCCACCGTGCCCCAGCCGCTGTGGTAAGCCGCTGCTGCCGTGGATACATCCCCTTTGTAGCGCACCATACACAAGTGCAGGTAGTAGCACCCAAAGCGGATGGCGGTATCGGGGTCGTACAGGTCGGCAAAGGTCAGCGGTTCCTCCGGGGCGATCTTGCTGCGCATCCAGAGAAAGGTTTCCTCGGTCATCTGCATCAGGCCGCGGGCATCCACGCTGGAGGTAGCCTGCGGGTCAAAGCCGCTTTCGGTGCGGATAAAGGCGTAGACCAACAGCGGATCCAACTCATAGTCTGCTGCCCATTTTTCCACCAGCTGCTCGTACTTGCGGGGGTACAAAAGCTGCTCTGCCCGGTTGCACAAAGGCGGCACCACGCACACCGTAAGCACCACTGCCAAGCACAAAGTGACCAGCCGCCGCACCATCCGGCGGCGGCGCTGCTGTTTACGAAGTCGCTGTTTTTCCCGCGCCGCGCGGCGCTCCCGGGCGGCGATGGGGTCGTAGGCTTTTTCATAATTTTGTTCGTTCAAAGCGCTGCCGTCACGCCCCCTTCTGCCTGCAGCCGCTCACACAGGCGGGCGGCTGCGGCTTGCAGCGCCTCCAACCCGGCGTCGTTGTGCAGGGTGTAGTCTGCCTGTGCGGTCAGGGTCCGTTCCGGAGTCTGGGCGTTCAGGCGGCGGGCAGCCATCTCCGGCGAGATACCGTCCCGCGCCACGATGCGCGCCACACTGGTCTCAAAGGGCGCAGTGACCACGCACAGGCGGTCGCACTCAGCCTGTGCCGCCGTGCCCACGATGACCGCACCGTCCAGCACAAAAAGGGGCGCACCGGCGGTCTGCGCCGCCTGCTTTGCGGCGCGGATGCGTGCCACGATGGCGGGGTGGGTCAGACTATCCAGCGCAGCCTTGCCCTCCGGGGTGGCAAAGGCGCGGTCAGCCAACAGACGGCGATCCAGTGTGCCGTCCGGCTTTAAAATATCCCCGCCGAACCGCGCCGCCAGCTGCGGCAGCAGCGGCGAGCCGGGCAGTAAAATTTCCCGGCTGAGCTGATCGGCGTCGGCCAGCGGCACGCCATGGGCGGCAAATACCGCTGTGACCGTGGACTTGCCGCAGCCGCTGCGCCCCGTGATGCCCAAGGTGATCATAGATCGATCACCCGGAAGGCGGCGGCGCGGATCAGGCGGTTGTACACTGCCATGGACAGGCCGTCCTTCTGCGGGCAGCGGGCGTAGACTACGCCGTCGCCCTGCTCATCCAGCGCCCGCAGGGAGCGGAAGATGTGCTTTGCCTGATCGGCACCGTCCCCCTCGCGGCCGTATTCCACGCAGGGCACATCCAGCTTTGCGCTTTCGCCGGTAAAGCACAGGCAGCTGGGGTTCTCGTCTTTATGGGCGTCCACATAGGCCTTGAACTGCGCAAAGGTGCCGTTAAGCAGAGTCACATCGGCCTTGGGGGCGTAGTGCTTGTACTTCATGCCCGGGCTGCGCACCACAGCACCCTCCGGCAGCTTTTCCAGAATGGCCTTGGACACCTCTACCTCTTCGCCGAGGGCGCGTTCCAAGTCCTCCAGCGTGATGTGGCCGGGACGGAACAGGGTGGGTTTATCACCCACCACCGACACCACGGTGCTCTCCACACCCACATCGCACTCGCCGCCGTCGAGGATCAGCGGCAGGCGGCCGTCCATATCGGTGAACACATCCTGTGCGTTGGTGGGGCTGGGCTTGCCGGAAAGGTTGGCGCTGGGGGCAGCAAAGGCACAGCCGCTCTGCTGGATGACCGCCCGCGCTACCGGGTGGCTGGGCATCCGGATGCCCACGGTATCCAGTCCGGCGCAGCACTCATCCGCCACCTCCGGCCCGCGCGGCATGATGATGGTCAGCGGACCGGGGCAGAAGGCTGCCATCAGCAGCTGGGCGCGCTCCGGCACCTCGCTGACAAGACCTGGCAGCATCTCCGGCCCGGTGACGTGGACGATGAGGGGGTTATCCTGCGGGCGTCCCTTGGCTATAAAGATATTGCGCACCGCCGCGCCGTTGCGGGCATCGGCGGCAATGCCGTAGACCGTTTCTGTTGGCAGGGCCACAAGCTGACCCTGCCGCAGCAGCTGCGCGGCCTCGGCTACGCCTGCTTCATCAGCAGGCAAAACTCTGGTTTTGATTTCCATACGAATCATCGTTCTTTCTATCTGTAAAGTATATTTGCTTGGCAGTCGTTTGGATGGTTTTGCACCCGCAAAACCGGGTTTTACCCGCCCAGCCTTTGCAGCTTTTCGGTCTGCTCGCGGGTGGCAAGGGCGTCAATGACCTCATCCAGATTGCCATCCATGATCTTTTCCAGATTATGGACGGTCAGACCAATGCGGTGGTCGGTGCAGCGATCCTGCGGAAAGTTGTAGGTGCGGATCTTCTCGCTGCGGTCGCCGGTGCCCACCTGCCCCTGACGCTGGGCGTTGATGGCATCCTGCTGCTCCTTCTGTTTTTGCGCCAGCAACCGGCTGCGCAGGATCTCCAGCGCCTTATCCTTGTTCTGGAACTGGCTGCGCTCGTTCTGGCACTCCACCACCGTACCTGTGGGGATATGGGTCACGCGGATGGCGCTGGAGGTCTTGTTGATGTGCTGACCGCCCGCGCCGGAGGAGCGGAAGGTATCAATGCGCAGATCCTTCATGTCCAGCGCAAAGTCCACCTCCTCTGCCTGCGGCATTACCGCCACGGTGGCGGTGGAAGTATGGATACGGCCCTGGGTCTCGGTCTCCGGCACCCGCTGCACCCGGTGCACCCCGCTCTCATACTTGAGACGATTATACGCACCTGCGCCATCCACTGAGACGATGGCTTCCTTTACGCCGCCAAGTTCGGTCTCGTTCAGGTTGAGCACTTCCAGCGTCCAGCCACGGTTCTGGGCGTACATGGTGTACATCCGCAGCAGACTGTGGGCAAACAGGGCGGCTTCCTCGCCGCCGGCGCCGCTGCGGATCTCCATGATGACGTTTTTGCCGTCGTTCACGTCCTTGGGCAGCAGCAAAATTTTGAGATTATTTTCCAGCTTTGCCACATCTTGACTTTTTTCGCTGATTTCCTGCTGTATCATCTGCTTGAAGTCCGGGTCCAGTGAACCGGGCTCCTCCAGCAGGGCTTTGGCCTGCGCCAGATGATCCAGCGCGGTCTGCCAGTCCCGGTAAGCCTCCACCACCGGCTCTGTATCGTGGTACTCCCGCATCAGCTTGCGGAACAGCGCCGGGTCGGCGGCGGTATCGGGCTGGTTCAGCCGCATGGAAAGTTCCTCAAAGCGGCGGCAGACCGCATCCATCCGGGAAGAAATATCTTGCATCCTTGCAGTTCTCCTTACAAATTCGTTCCGGTTCGGGTGCGTTGGCTGCGCTACTGCGCGCTGCCGGGCTTTACCACCTTTTTGATGTTCTTTTCAATTTTGGCGCGGGGCAGCATGACCTCGCGTCCGCAGCCGGTGCAGCGGATCTTAAAATCCATGCCCACCCGCAGCACCTCGAAGCTGGATGCTCCGCAGGGGTGCTTTTTGCGGGTGAGGATGGTATCTCCCACAGCGATGTCCATATTTATCCGACCTCTCCCTTCTTTTCTGCCGTGCAGATACCCGGCAGAGCCAGTGTGTGCCGCCGCCCGCTGAGCGGGTGCTGCGCATACAGATATAGTATAATGCAAAGCCGCACAAAATGCAAATATCTGCGCACACTGCTGCATATCGTTGTAGCATCGCACAGAGACCCGAAAACCATATAGAAAGAGGAATGAAACATGATGCAAGCTTATCGTACCGAAAACAGTTACCGTTCTGCCGCCCGTCTGTCCCCTGCCGAGCTGCGGGCTGCCATGGCCAGCGGCGAGATTTTACAGGCCACTGCCCTTGCCTTTGACACCCGGCGGCAGCTGCGGTTTGAGCTGGGCGGCGTAAAGGCAGTGATGCCCTTTGCCCAGTGCGCAGACGGTGCCGAGGCAGGTACCGTGCGGGATATTGCGGTGCTGACCCGGGTGGGACGCCCCACCTGTTTTGTCATCGAGGGGCTGGACACGGACGAGGACGGCGCGCCCTGCTACCGGCTTTCCCGCGCCGAGGCGCAGCGGCTGTGCAAGGCAGAGTATCTGGACACCCTTTCGCCCGGGGATATCCTGCCCTGTACCGTGACCCACATCGAGCCGTTTGGTGCGTTTTGTGACGTGGGCTGCGGCATCAGCGCCCTGCTTCCCATCGACTGTATGTCGGTAAGCCGCATCTCCTCCCCTGCCGACCGGGTCAGCGTAGGGCAGCAGATTTTGTGTGCCATCAAGAACCGGGACGCGCAGGGGCGCTTTGTGCTGACTATCCGGGAGCTGCTGGGCACATGGGCAGAGAACGCCGCCCGGTTCACCGTAGGCGAAACGGTGGTGGGCATCGTGCGCAGCGTGGAGGAATACGGCACCTTTGTGGAGATTGCGCCGAACCTTGCCGGGCTTGCGGAGAGCTGCACCGGCCTTACGCCCGGGCAGGCGGTAAGTGTCTACATCAAAAACATTCTGCCGGAAAAGATGAAGATCAAGCTGGTCATCGTGAACCACGCCCTGAGCCAGCCCCACCGGTTTGAGCTGCGGTACTTCATCACCGAGGGACATCTGGACAGGTGGGTGTACTCCACACCGGAATGTCCCAAGCGCATTGAGACAGATTTTGCCGTTGCGGCTTGCAATCCGGGCTGAAAGCCTTTATACTAATAGAAAGAGTTTTTGTCTGCCCGCTGCCCGCCCTTTTGGCAGCGGCGCAGACCTTTGATACCATGTGAAAGCGCAAGGGGGATGTAAGGAACGATGAGCGCCAATGATGCTTTTACCGCCGGTGTCCGTCCCGGCGGCCTGACCAGCAGCACCGAGATCCGGCTGCTGCTGTGCTATCTGGTGAAAAACGCCGGTCCCATTACCCGGCAGGAGATCGAGAACGCCCTGATGGAGGAAGCCCTTGTCAATTATTTTGAGATTGGCTCCTGTCTGGACGATATCACAAAGCAGGAGCTGGTCACCCTGACCGGCGACAGCTATACCATTACCGACAAAGGCCGCAAGGTAGCGCAGGAGCTGGCCTACGACCTGCCCCGCACCGTGCGGGAGCGGGCAGTGGCTGCTGTACTGCGCTGCCAGACATGGGCCCGCAAGGAGGCCAAGTACAGCGCCCGCATCACCGAAAAGGCCGATGGTCACTGCACCGTGCGCTGCACCGTAAAGGGGCTGGACAGTGAACTGTTCTGTCTGGAATTGGGTGCGCCCGACCGGCTGAGCGCCGAGCTGGTGAAAAAGCAGTTCATCCTGAAGGGCAACGAGATTTATCAGCTTCTGATCAACAAGCTGACCGAGGAAGAAAAATAAGACAGAACGATCCCCGCCCGCTGTAAGCAGAACTTACGGCGGGCGGGGATTTTTTCAGATACGCCCTAGATCAGGATACAGATCAGCCCGGTGCAGCCCTCGTTGATGACCCGCTCCAGCGTTTCCTGCAGGCGGGTGCGGGCTTCCTGCGGGATGTGGAGCAGCTTGTTCTGCAAACCGTCGTTCACCAGCTCGTGCAGGCTTTTGCCGAAAATGTTGGACTCCCACAGCTGCACCGGGTCGTCCGCAAAGTCGGCCAGCAGGCTCTGCACCAAGTCCTCGCTCTGCTTCTCGGTGCCCACGATGGGGCTCAGTTCTGTATGGATAGTGGCCTTCATCATCTGGATAGAGGGCGCACAGGCTTGCAGCCGCACCCCGCAGCGCCCATCCTGATGCACGATCTCCGGCGGCTCCAGATGCAGCTCATCGATGGAGGGCATCACGATGCCGTAGCCGGTGGCTTCCACCTGCTCCAAGGCGCTGCGCACCTTCTCGTAGGCGCGCTTTGCCCGGGCCAGCTCCATGATGCAGGGCATCAACCCGGCCTCGTCCCCGATGTCCAGCCCGGTCTGCTCGCTGAGCACCTGATAAAAGATCTCCGGCTTTAACTCCACGCTCACCCGCACACTGCCGGCGGCAAGGTCTGCCCCCGCCACTGCCGAGCGCTGCACGGCATCGCATTCCAGCGCAGGGGCGTCCGTTCCAGTGGGCAGATCCTTCATGCGGGACACCCGCTCCGCCAGCTGCATGGCGGCTGCGTATATCTGCGTTTGCAGCCAGTGCCCGGGCTCCAGCATGGTCACCCAGTGGGGCAGGGCAAAATCCAGCTCCTGCACCGGAAATTCATACAGCACCCGCCGCAAAATCTCCCCCAGCATGGCGGCATCCAAGTCCACACAGCTTACCGGCAGCACGGTGCGGTGGTAGTCCCGCGCCATTCCCTCGGCCAGCTGCCGGGTCTCCGGCGCGTCCGGGTGGGTGCTGTTGAGCAGGATGATATAGGGCTTGCCCAGCGCTTCCAACTCGGTGACGACCCGCTTTTCTGCCTCTGCGTAGCCCGCCCGGGGGATATCGCTGTTCGAACCGTCCGTAGTGACCACCACCCCGATGGTGGAGTGCTCACAGATCACCTTGCGGGTGCCGGTCTCTGCGGCAAGGTCAAAGGGCACCTCCTGCTCAAACCACGGGCTTTTGACCATGCGGGGCTTTGCGTCCTCCTCGTGCCCCATAGCGCCCTCCACCATGTAGCCCACACAGTCGATCAGCCGCACCCGGCACGCCCCGCCGCCCTCCAGCTGCAAGGGCACGGCGGTCTCCGGGATGAATTTCGGCTCGGTGGTCATGATGGTGCGCCCCGCTGCCGACTGCGGCAGCTCGTCCCGGGCACGCTCCCGGGCAGCGGCAGAGCCGGACATGGCGGGCAGCACCAGCTGCTCCATGAACCGCTTGATAAAGGTGGATTTGCCGCTGCGCACCGGCCCCACCACACCGATGTAGATATCCCCGCCGGTGCGTGCGCCGATCTCGCGACAGATGCTGTTCTGTTCCTGTTTCTCCAAGGTCCTTCTCCCCTTCCTGTTGCGCTGCGCACCGCGCCCGTAGGGGTGGGTGTGCTCGTTGTATCGTATGAAAAGGGAGCGCTTATTATGCCGGGACGATCTTAAATGCCCTCCGCTTTGCTCTGGGCATAATCAGCGGAAAAATTATTTTATATAATTGCAATTGAAGAAAATCTGCGGATTTTCCTCAATTGCCTTTTCACGGGACTCAAAAAAAGAGCTGCCATGCAAACACACAGCAGCTCTCAGAAAGGTTTTATAAAATCACGGGGTCAGGCGGTTGGGACCGCGGAACAGGAACTCGGCGTCCTTGATGCTCAGGCCGCACAGCAGCATGGTCAGGCGGTCGATGCCCAGACCAAAGCCGCCGTGGGGCGGGCAGCCGTACTGGAAGAACTCCAGATAGAACTTGACATCATCGGCCAGACCCTTCTCCTCGGCCTGCTTCTTCAGCACCTCGTAGCGGTGCTCGCGCTGGGCACCGGTGGTGATCTCCACACCGCGCCAGATCAGGTCGTAGCCCTGCGGCACGCCGTTCTCATCGCGCATGTGGTAGAAAGCGCGCTTCTCGGCGGAGTAATCGGTGATGAACAGGAACTCGTGGCCGTAGTGCTTCTTGACCCAGTCGTAGCTCAGGCGCTCGGCCTCGGTGGTCAGATCACCCTTCTCGCTCTCGTCCACGGTGTAGCCGAACTCTTCCTCCAGAGCCTTATACAGGTCTGCCAGCTTGACCACCGGGAACGGCGTGGTGGGCACGATGACTTCCAGTCCGAACAACTCCTTGATCTGGTCGCCGTAGCTGTCCTTAACGGCCTGCAGACCGGCGGTCAGCAGCTCCTCTTCCATCTTCATCACGTCTTTGAAGGAGGTGATGTAGCTGAACTCCAGATCGAAGCCGGAGAACTCGGTAGCGTGCTTGTTGGTGTAGCTCTTCTCGGCGCGGAACACGGGACCAGTCTCGAAGATACGCTCAAAGCCGGCAGCCATGGCCATCTGCTTATAGAACTGGGGGCTCTGTGCCAGATAAGCGTTGCGGTCGAAGTAGTCCACCTTGAACACCTCAGAGCCGCTCTCGCTGGCAGCAGCGATCAGCTTGGGGGTGTGGATCTCGATGAAGTTGCGGTCCAGCAGGAACTTGCGCATGGCGTTGACGAAGCAGCTCTGTGCCTTGAACATCAGCTGGTTCTCGTCGGTGCGCAGATCGATCCAGCGGTAGTCGATGCGCTGGTCGATGCTGGAGCGCTCCACAGCCTTCTTTTTCTTGGTGGCTGCGATCTCCTTGCGGACGATGGGCAGTGCATTGGCGGTGCTCTCCACCTCGATGCTCTCGGGGATCATCTCCACGCCGCCCATCTTGACGTAGTCGTTCTCCATCACCTTACCGGTGACGGTGATGACAGAGTCCGGGGTGAGCTGGTCGATGGTATCCACCAGCTCGGGGTGGTCGGCCTTTTCCACCGTAATCTGCAGCTTGCCGGTAATATCCTTCAGCACGATAAATGCCATATACTTGCTGTTGCGCAGGTTCTCGATAAAGCCCTGCACCTTCACCGTGCCGCCGATGGCCTTTTGAGCCTCATTGATATAGGTGCGTTCCATAATACAGGAATCCTCCTTTAACGTCTTGTGTACTGTTTTATTATACGCTTTTCAGGGGATAAATCAAGAGATATGCCAATTTCAGCCGCTCTGTGCTGTGCTTTCTGTAAAAATGGAGACACCGGAGCGTCAGCCAAGGCTCCGGTGTCTCCATATAATAGATCATTTTTCATCGTGCAGGGTGCCAGTGCCGCCCTCTACCACGCCGTCATGCTTGAGTACGGCGGTAATGGTGCCAAAGAAGCACTTCACATCCAGCCCAAAGCTGATATGTTCCACATACCAGCCGTCCAGCTTTGCCTTTTCGGCAATTTCCAGCTCGTCCCGGCCATGGATCTGCGCCCAGCCGGTCAGCCCCGGGCGCACATCGTTTGCTCCGTACTTATCCCGTTCGGCCAGCAGGTCATACTGGTTCCAAAGCGCCGGGCGCGGGCCGATGACCGCCATATCCCCCACAAGGATATTCCACAGCTGGGGCAGCTCGTCCAGACTGGTCTTGCGCAAAAAGCGTCCCATGCGGGTGATATACTGCTCCGGGTCGTGCAGCAGATGGGTGGGCATATCGTGCGGGGTATCAATGCGCATAGTGCGGAACTTGAGAATCTGGAAATGCCGCTTGCCGATGCCCACACGCTTCTGCCGGAAAAACACCGGCCCGGGCGAATCCAGCTTGATGGCAACAGCCAAAAGCAGCAGCAGCCACGAAAGGCACAGAATGCCGCAGGCCGACAGCAAAATATCCAGCAGCCGTTTGATCCGATTCCGATACATAAATCCAACTTCCTCCGTTTTCTACGGGTCTACCGCCTTATTATAGCAGTATGGGCAGCATTTTTCAATTGCAGGCTGCGCCCGGCGGCAGATATTTGCCGCTTTTGGAGAGAACAGGGCGCTTTACCTCTTGTTTTTTACCTAATATCGCGCTATAATAAGCAATTGCTATGTTCACACAAGGCTTATTATAGGAGGTAGACAACTCATGGCTACGACCAGCCGTTCCGCAGACCTGACCAGCGGACCCATGCTGCAAAAGATCATCTTATTTTCCGTGCCGCTGGCGGCATCCAGCATTCTGCAATTGCTGTTCAACGCCGCCGATGTTGTGGTGGTGGGGCGCTTTGCGGGCAGCACGGCGCTGGCCGCCGTGGGCTCCAACGGCGCGTTGATCAACCTGCTGGTCAACCTGTTCGTCGGGCTTTCGTTGGGTGCCAATGTGGTGGCAGCCCGGTGCTTTGGCGCCCGGGACGAAAAAGGCGTGCAGGATACGGTGCACACTGCCGTAGCGCTGGGCTTAGTCAGCGGCGTATTGCTGGCAGTGGTGGGCTTTTGCACTGCGCGCGGTCTGCTGGAGCTGATGAGTTGCCCGGAGGACGTGATCAGCCTTTCCACCCTGTACCTGAAGATCTATTTTATCGGCATGCCCATGACCATGCTGTACAACTTCAGCAGTGCGCTGCTGCGGGCCGTGGGTGACACCAAGCGCCCGCTATACTGTCTGGCCGCTGCCGGTATCATCAACGTGGTGCTGAATCTGGTCTTTGTCATCGGCTTTTCCATGAGCGTGGCGGGCGTGGCACTGGCCACCATCATCAGCCAGACCGTGTCTGCGCTGCTGGTGACCGGGATGCTTGTCCGGGAGAAGGGCGCACTGCGGCTGGACCTGCGGCGGCTGGCCTTCCACGCCGGGACGCTGAAGCAGATTTTGCTCATCGGCCTGCCTGCCGGGCTGCAAAGCACGGTGTTCAGCCTTTCCAATGTGGTCATCCAGTCTTCCATCAACTCCTTCGGCTCCATGGTGGTGGCGGGCAACTCTGCTTCCTCCAATCTGGAGGGCTTTGTGTACACCGCCATGAACGCCTTTGCGCAGGCCGCTGTCACCTTTACCAGCCAGAATATCGGCGCGCGCAAGTATCACAATCTTGACCGGGTGATCCGCAACTGTCTGCTGTGTGTCGTGGTGACCGGCCTTGTGCTGGGCGGTGGCGCAGCACTGGCGGGGCACCAGCTGCTGCGCTTCTACTCCTCGGACACTGCGGTCATTGCCACCGGCGCCGAGCGGCTGCGCCTGATCTGCGGCTTCTACCTGCTGTGCGGCATTATGGACGTGCTGGCCAGCAGCCTGCGCGGGCTGGGCTACAGCGTGCTGCCCATGGTGGTAAGCCTTGTGGGTGTGTGCGTGCTGCGGCTGGTGTGGATTGCCACCATTTTCCAGCTGAACCGCACCCCTTTTATGCTGTACATCAGCTACCCCATCAGCTGGGCGCTGACCGCACTGGTGCATCTGGCCTGCCTGCTTGTGGTGCGGCGTAAGCTGCGCCAGAAGCAGCCGCAGACGATATAAATCCTTTTTGCATAAAAGCAGCGCCGGGCAGACCAAAAAAGTCTGTCCGGCGCTGCTTTTACTATATCACAGGGCCACATCCAGTGCCATCATCAGCGCAAAGCCCAGCACGATGCTGATGACACCGGCCACTTCATCCGGTTCCACCGCCTCAGGGATCATCTCCTGTGCGGTCACACACACCATACAGCCCGCCGCCGCGCTCATGAGCCACGGCAGCGCTGCGCCTACCCACTCGGCCAGAACAAAGGCCAGCACCGCGCCCAAGGGCTCCACCAGTCCGGAGGCCGCCCCGGCGGCAAAGGACTGCCCCCGGGTGCGCCCGCTCTGGGTCAGCGGCAGACTGACCGCCGCCCCCTCCGGGATGTTCTGCAAGCCGATACCCAGGCTCAGTGCCAACGCGCCGCTTACAGCGTCCGCGTCCCCGTGCAGCGCCAGCGCCGCAGCCAGCCCCACCACCATGCCTTCCGGCAGGTTATGCAGGGTGACCGCCAGCACCATACGCCCGCAATGCCCGGGGCCGCCCGCCAGCAACTGCCCGGCGGCATCCTCCAGCCGTAAAAGCCCCACTGCGCCTAAAATAAGCCCCAGCGCCGGGGGCACCCATGCCGCCCTGCCCTGCGACCGGGCAATGGCCGGCAGCAACAGGCTCCACACGCTGGCCGCCAGCATGATACCCGCCGCCATTCCGCACAAAATGCGCCGGGTTGCCGGCCTTGTCTGCCTGCGCAGCAAAAACACCCCTGCTGCTCCCAGTGCGGTACATGCCGCCGGGAACAGCCAGATTCCAAGTGTGAAAATGATCCGGTTCAAGCCGCATTCCCCCTTTGCCCTTTGTATGCACAAACGGGCAAAAGGGTGCAGGCTCAGAAATTGTCCTCAGTGCTGTCGCAGCTGTCTGCATCGCAGTCTGCGTCATCGGACGCAAAGCTGTCAGTGCTGTCCGTGCTGAAATTGCGCTCGAATGCGGTCATGTACTGGGCATAGCCCTCGTCGCCGGTGCCAAAGTAGCCAAAATCAAAGTCTTTCATTGTAGTATCCTCCACAAATATTTTTCTCGTTCAGCCTTCCGGGGGATGTCCGTTCCTCGTTGTGTCTCTATTATCCACATTTACAGTACAATAAAAAGGATTTTATGAGTATTTTTCAAATTTTTCTGTTTTTGTGCTTCCCGCCCGGCGGTACAGGCTCTATCCCGCGCTTTATTTTTGCCAAAAAGTCTTTTACTTTTGGCGAAACTTTATGACAACTATGCTGATTCTTTACGCAGATTATAACTTTCGACCAAAATCCTCTTGATTTTTTTCAAAAACGGATTAGAATATAGCATCGCAGTGAGGTGCTACCGAAAGCCCGCTGCTAAACATTTACAAGAAGACTAAGGAGATCATTGATATGAAACTCAAGAATATTTGCATCGCTGTTGTTGCTCTGGCTCTGGCTGCTGGCATGACCGCTTGCGGTGGCTCTGCTTCTAGCGCTGCTGCTTCCTCCACCTCTGAGGCTGCTTCCGCAAGCACCGCTGTTTCCGAGGCTGCTTCTTCTGAGGCTGCTGTCAGCGAGGCCGCTTCCTCTGAGGCTGCATCTTCCGAGGCTGCTTCCTCTGAGGCTGCTGTCAGCGAGGCTGCTTCTTCTGAGGCTGCTTCCACCACTGCCGCCTAAGTTTAACGCGCACAGCGTACATAACAGGATAGCAAAAGGCCGCTGCACATTGATTTCGTGCAGCGGCCTTTTTGGTTGCGCAGAAAGATTTTAAATGCCCTCCGCGTGCGCTATGGGCATAACCAGCGGAATGATTTTTTTCGGGATACCGGGTCGTCTGCGGACGCCCCGGTATCCCATTTTATGAAAAAAGACCGCCGCACAAAGCCATGTACAGCAGTCTCCTTACGTTTGAGAAGTAAGCTTCTCAGTATCATTTTTCAAGAATCGCGCGGATCTGAGCAAGGTCGGCGGCAAAGGTGATATTCCGCTGCCGCGCCGGAGTAGAAAGCCCCATGGTGATCATCTGCTGCAAAAGCTGATGCAGGGGCTGGTAGTAGCCGTTCAGGTCGTAAAGGATGCAGGGCGCGTCCAACTGCCCCAGCGACAGCTTGCTGATGACTTCGGTGATCTCCTCCAGCGTGCCGGTGCCGCCGGGAAACGCGATAAAAGCATCCCCCAGCTCGATCATTTTGGTCTTGCGGGCGGGGATGTCCTCGGTGACGATCAATTCGGTCAGTCCCTCGTGCTGCAGCTCAGCGTCCAGAAAGCACTTGGGTTCTACGCCGGTCACCCTGCCACCTGCGGCCAGCACACTGTCGGCCAAAAGCCCCATCAGGCCGCTTTTGCTGCCGCCGTACACCAGCGCGTTGCCGCTTTCGCCGATCCAGCGCCCCAGCTGCTGCACAGCCTGCGGCAGTGCAGGGTCGGTGCCAAGGTTTGCGCCCAGATACACGGTAATGTTCATTGCAGTATCCTTTCTTGCCGGGTCAGATGCTCCACAGCACCGCGCCCAGCACCGCAGAAAGCAGGATCATCCCGATGGGGGACGGTGCTTTCTGCGTTTTCTTTTTATAGGCAAAATGCAGAATGCCCAGCAGAGCAAACACCGCCAGTGCCCGCACATCCGGGGCAAAGCCGCCGGAAACGGTGGTAAAGCCGCCCAGCGTGGAAAGCCCCATGGTGCAGGCGGTGGCCAGGATCATAGCCACCACGCAGGGACGTACCCCAGCCAAAAAGGCGTTGACCCCGGCGTACTTCATCAGGCTGTGCAGCGCCGCTGCAATGAGCAGAATGATGACAAAAGAGGGCAGCACCACCCCCACCGTTGCCACAAAGGAGCCTGCCAGCCCCGCCTGCGAAGCGCCGATAAAGGTGGCCATATTCACTGCCAGCGGGCCGGGCGTAGACTCTGACACCGCGATAAAGCTGAGAAATTCGCTCTCGGTCAGCCAGCAGTGCCCCAGCACTGTTTCCCGCACCAGCGAGATCATGCCGTAGCCGCCGCCAAAGGACACCGCACCGATGACAAGGAAATTCCAGAACAGCTCCAACAAGATCATTTTGTGCCGCCTTTCTTCCCCTGCCCTATCGCGTAGGCCAGCACCCCGGCTGCGCCGCAAAGCAAAATGCAGCAGATGGAGGAAAATTTTACCGCCAACACTGAGCAGCCCACCATAGCCGCCAACACCACCGCCAACACTGCCGTGTTGAAGGGGGTGCGCTGCAAGTTTTTGAACATCTTGACCCCTGCGGATAAGATCAGGTAGATGACACAGGCCTGAATGCCCTTGAAGGCATTGGCCACCACCGTCAGCTGCAAAAAGCGGTCGAAGAAGAGCGAAATAAGGTAGATGACTGCAAAGGACGGCAGGCACACTGCCAGAGTGGAAGCCGCCGCACCGGCTACCCCGGCCAGCTTATAGCCGATGTAGGTGGCGCTGTTCACCGCCACAGGGCCGGGAGTGGACTCGGCAATGGCGACCATATCCAGAAACTCTTCCCGGGTGAGCCAGCGCTTTTTTTCTACAAATTCGTGTTCCAGCAGCGCTACCATGGCATAGCCGCCGCCAAAAGTAAAGGCACCGATCTTGAAAAAGGTGCCGAACAGTTCCCTCGTCTTGGACATAGGCATTTTTCCTCCGGGCACTTACTGTTTGACCGGCTCCAGTTCCAGATAGCACTCGAAAGCCGTTTTGTCTGCGTGCTTGGCAATAAAGTACCAGCCATCATCCGAAGGCGTGTAGAACACCTCCACCTGCTGCCCCATGGGGACTTCGCGGTGATAGTTGATGGAAGCGAACTTCACAACGTGATCGCGCATGATCTCCTGCGGCAGTGCATCGCAGACGATATCCAGATAAAAGGCGTTGTTGATGTGGTAGTGCAAATCGCACTGGGAGTAGCGCGCCGTAACCAGACCGGCGCTGGTCAGGCTGTCCCGGCGCTTATGCAGCAAAAGGGGCAGCTCCTCTTCCACCGTCTCGTTCCAGTATCCCTCTACCGTCCAGCCCGGCTGGCGCAGGATGTGCCCATCCTCAAGGCTGGACATGATCCAGCGGCTGTCCACCATGGCTACTTCCTGCCCGGCTTCGTCCATAAGGGTGGTGACGCGCTTGATGGAACCGCGGAGAGCCTTTTCTGAGCGGGAGCAGAGGGTCAAAGTCTCGCCACGGCGGGGCACACGGCTGAACCGCAGCGCCTGCTTGCCCACCAGAAACGCTACGCCGTGATCCTCAAAAAACTTATCGTCCATACCAAAGTGGCGGGCATGCATGGAAGAAATCTGCTCCACATAGCGCAGCAGAGCGCTGGCCTTGAGCAGGCTGTGGCAGTCTGCATCGGCATTTTCTACCACGGCAGTACCTTGATAATAAAACTGTTCCATATTCTTTCCCTCCTATCGGAAAAAGGCCGCCGCACCACGTCCGGGACGGCAGCCTTGGTTGAAACGATCAATACTGATTGCGGGTCTTTCTGCGCACCTTGCGCCAGATATTGAAGCAGGCCAGCGCCAGCATGGCCAGCAGTAGCAGCAAAAACAGGTAGCTGCCGCCGCCCTCGTCGTAACTCTTCATCTCGCTCCACTTCAGATCCAGCTCGCTGTTTACCTCATCGCTCAGGGCGGTGAACACCTTTTCGCGGGCGGCGTCCTCCTCAGACGGATAGGCGATCTCGCTGGTCTTCAGATCCTCGTCCAGCACCTCCCAAACATCGTGCATGGGGGTGGTGTAGCCGATATACTCGCTGTTAGCCTTACCGATGTCGGTCTCGCACATGAAGTTGATGAACATCTCGGCGGCTTCCTTGTGCTCGCTGGCGGCAGGCACAGCCATGCAGTCCACCGAAAGCACACTGCCCTCCTCCGGGAACACCCAAGCCAGATCCGGGTTATCATCGATCATGGTGATGGCATCGCCGGAGTAGTACACGCCGATAGCAGCCTCGCCGCCGATCATCTTATCAAAGATCTCGTCCATGACGTAGGCCTGCACCAGCGGCTTCTGTGCCTTGAGCTCTTCCACCACCTCGTCCACCTCTTCCGGTGTGGCGGGGTTGATGCTGTGGCCGCTCTTAAATGCAGCGATAGCGTAGGCATCGCGGCTGTTGTTGAACATCAGAATGTTGCCCGCATACTGCTCATCCCACAGGTCTGCCCAGCAGGTGGGGGCTTCGTCTACCATGGTAGTGTTGTAGATGATGCCGGTGGTACACAGCATATAGGGCACAGTGTAGGCGTTCTGCGGGTCATAGTCCGGGTTGCGGTAGCCTGCATCGATCTTTTGGAAATTGGGGATATTGTCGTAGTCAAGGGGTGCAAGCATCCCCTCGTTGATCATCTTTGCCACCATGTAGTCGGAGGGGATGATCACATCGTAGTTGGCTGCGCCGGACTTGAGCTTGGCGTACAGGGACTCGTTGGAGTCGAAGGTGGTGTAGTTCACCTTGATGCCGGTCAGCTTTTCAAAGGCGGCCACCACGTCCACACTGTCATCCGAGCCGTTGGAGATGTACTCGCCCCAGTTGTAGACGTTCAGGGTGACGTTCTGCCCCTTGAAGCGGGTCCAGTCGTAAGCGTCTGACACCGAGACGTCCTCGGTCACCTCGATGGTACCGGCGGCAAACACCGGCAATGCGGCGCACAGCGCCACAGCCAGCGTCAGCAGCAATGCAACAATGCGTTTCATCATGCGCCCTCCCCTCGCAGCGTTTTCTGATCCTTGCGGTAGCTGCGGCTCTCCATGGCATTGGACACCAGAATGACGCTGAGGATGACCACGAACATGATAGTGGACAGTGCGTAGATCTCCGGACTGACCTTTTTGCGGGTCATGGAGTAGATTGCAATGGGCAGGGTCTCCACCGTACCACAGTTGAAGTAGGAGATCATGAAATCGTCGATGGAATAGGTCAGGCAGATGAGGAAGGCAGAAAGGATGGCGGGGCTGATCTCCGGCAGAATGACCTTGAAGAAGGCCTGCCGGGGGTCGCAGCCAAGATCCAGCGCTGCCTCGTACAGCTTGATATCCAGCTGCTTGAGCTTGGGGCTTACGTTAAAGATAACGTAAGGCACGTTGAACGCGATATGCGCAATGAGCAGCGTGGGCAGACCCATGATGTTGTCCGGCAGCCATGCGGACTGCGTGGCAAAGCGCTGGTAGGCCACGAACAGCAGCATCAGGGAGATGCCGGTGATGATTTCCGGGTTGACCACCGGGATATAAGTGATGTTGGTCACCAGCAGACGGCTTTTGCGGCTCATGGAGGCAATGCCAAGGCTGGCTGCCGTGCCCAGCACCGTGGCGATGATGGCGGACAGTACTGCCACCTCAACGGACACCCACAGCGCGTGGAGGATGGACGCATTCGTGAACAGGCTGCGGTACCATTTAAAGGTAAAGCCTGTAAACAGCGAATAGCCCTTGCTCTGGTTGAAGCTGAACACGATCATGTAGGCAATGGGCAGATACATGAAGCAGAAGAACAGGATGATGTAGACCCGCTGCATCAGGCGCAGATGTTTTGTTTTCATCAGGACACGCCCTCCATTTCATCCTCGTCAAAGCTGGATGTAAAGCTCATGCACAGCAGTACGATGATCATCAGCACCAAGCTCATGGCCGAGCCGACGTTCAGGTTATAGCTGTTACCCAAGAACTGCATCTCGATCAGGTCACCGATCAGCAGATTGGAGCCGCCGCCCAGCATACGGCTGATGACAAAGGTGGAAACTGCCGGCACGAACACCATGGTAATGCCGGTGCTGATGCCCGGCACGCTCATGGGGATGAGCACCCGCACAAGGGTCTTGGTGGTGTTGGCGCCAAGGTCCTGCGCAGCCTCCACAAGGCTCTGGTCGATCTTGGTCATGCTGGTGTACAGCGGCAGGATCATGTAGGGCACATAGTTATACACCATGCCCAGCACTACCGCACCGGAGGTGTTGAGCATGGTATAGGGGCCAAGGCCGATAAAGCCCAGCAGGGTGTTCACCGGGCCATTGACGCTGAGCAGACCCATCCATGCGTAGGTACGCAGCAAAAAGTTCATCCACATGGGCAGCATGACCAGCATGAGCATGATGTGCTGCTTGTTCACCCGCAACCGGGACAGAAAATAGCCCACCGGGAAGGCGATGACCAGACAGATAACGGTAGCAATAAGCGCCAGCAGCAGACTGCGGGCAAACACCGAACCGTAGCCGCTGATGGAGGTGAGGTTATTCAGGGTAAAGTTGCCCTCGGCATCGGTCATGGCGTAGTACACCACAATGAACAGAGGCACAACGGTAAACAGCACCATCCATACAAAGTACGGATAGGCCAGCTTTTTATCATAGATCTTCATGGCACATCACCCCTCGCTCCGCGCCATGATATGGATCTCGTTGGGGCCGATGCGCATACCAATGGTCTCGCCGGGGGTGCAGGCACGGGTGGAGTGGATCAACCACTCGCGGCCTTCGCACTCCACGTGCATCTCAAAGTGCACGCCCTTGAAGATGACATCGTTCACCACGCCCACAAGCTGGCCCTCCACGGGGGATACCACCTCGATGTCCTCCGGGCGCACCACCACCTGCACGCTCTGCTCCCGGGCAAAGCCGCGGTCCACGCAGGGGAAGTCCACGCCGGAGAAGGACACCAGAAAGTCCTTGTGCATCACGCCGTCCACGATGTTGGAATCGCCGATAAAGTCCGCCACAAAGGCATTTTTCGGCTCGTTGTAGATATCCTCCGGGGTACCGATCTGCTGCACCTTACCGCCGTTCATGACCACGACGGTATCGGACATGGTAAGCGCTTCCTCCTGATCGTGGGTAACGTAGATAAAGGTAATGTTCATCTCGCGCTGCAGGCGCTTGAGCTCCAGCTGCATCTCCTTGCGCAGCTTCAGATCCAGTGCACCCAGCGGCTCGTCCAGTAGCAGGATCTCCGGCTCATTGACCAGACTGCGGGCAATGGCCACGCGCTGCTGCTGACCGCCGGACATCTGGCTGATGCTGCGGCGCTCGAAGCCCTTCAAGCCCACGACCTCCAGCATATCGCGCACCTTGCGGCGGATAGTGTCCTCGTCCAGCTTTTTGAGCCGCAGACCAAAGGCCACGTTCTCGAACACGTTCAGGTGCGGGAACAGCGCATATTTCTGGAACACGGTATTCACCGGGCGCTTGTAGGGCGGCACACCGGTAATGTCCTCCCCTTTCAGCAGCACCTTGCCGGCGTTCGGCTCCAGAAAGCCTGCGATCAGGCGCAGGGTGGTGGTTTTGCCGCAGCCGGAGGAACCGAGCAGCGTTACAAACTCCTTATCATGGATATCCAGATTCAGCCCATCCAGAATGCGCTGTCCATCAAATTCCACTACGATATCCCGCAGTGAAACGACCACCGAGTTGTCCATTTTATATGTTATCCTCCTTGTTCTCAGATACGAAAAAAGACAGGGAACCTGCCCCATCTTTTTTGCGTATAAGGGATGCTCCGCCCCGCACAGAAGCATGATCTTGCGCGGCGGACTTACCCTGTCACGGTTTATAATAAACAATCACAGTCGGATTGTCAATCACTCTGCCGCTGTTTGCCGAAACTTTATAAAAAGCTGCAAAAAAATATACGCTGCACCTTGGTTTCGGTGCAGCGTATCAAAGCAATTATTCCTGCGTTTTCAGGTCGTTTTCCGTCAGCAGAAGCGCCTGCACAGTGCTTGTATCCACTGTATATACCGAAGTATCCCCTTCCACTTGCAGATACCACCCGTCCGTACCGCAGGCGTAGGTCAGCTGCACGGTGGAGCCGTCCTCGCTGGTGACTGCGGCGGTGAATACCGGTGCATCAAAGCCGCAGGCAGAAAGGTCGGCGTCCGTGGCTTGGGCGGTAACGTAGGTGCACAAGGCAGACAGCAGGCTTTGCACCTTGTCCTGTGCAAGGCTGGCGGCGGGGTCAGAGGCCAGCCGCCACACCGTCTCGTAGGCAGAGGAAGAGGCACTGTCTGCGTCCGTGCTGTCGGCGCTTTCGGTCGGCTCGCTGACGGCGTTCAGGGTGACGGAGGTGCCGTCTGCCAGCGTATAGGCCACCTGCGTAATGGCAGAAGCCGTAAGTCCGGTGGGGCAGAAGCTGCCGAAGAGCCCGGCCTTATCCAGCTGGAAGCAGGCGGCCTTGTTGCCGCTGACGGTGTAGATGGCATCGTCCCCGGCTTTTTGCACATAGAGATCCCCGGTGACCTGGTTTTCTGCCCCGAAGGTCAGGGTATTGCTCTGCCCTGCCGCCGTGACCGTAACGGTGAGCTGCGGGCTGTCCAGCCCGTAGTCCTCCCCTGCCTGCGGTGTCAGGCTGCGCTTGGCGTTCAGCGCCATCAGGGCGGTGCGCATGGTGTTGCAGGCGCTCTCGTCCAGATGATAGGCGGGGTCCTGTGCCAACTGCCAGCTGCCGCCGGAATATTGCAGGGTGTAGGTCTCACCGTTGAAGGTGTATTCGATCTGCTCCAAGTCCTCGGCGGCAAAGCTGGAAAGCGGGATGCTGCCCTCGGCGGCGGCGCTGGCCGCCTGCTCGGCCTTGGCGTTGCTGCGGATCATCGCCCACAATGCCGCGCCCAGAAGCACTGCTGCTGCCAGCAGCGCCAGCAGGACACACTGTTTTGTTTTCATGGCGGTCTCCTTATCTGCGGCGGCGCAGCAGCACCACCACTGCCCCGGCAATGAGCACCGCCGCCGGGAGCACGAACACGAAGGTCAGCCCCAGTGCTGCGGCAGTGGAGCCTGCCACCGTAATGGGCTCGGCTTCCAGCGCCTTAGTGTCCACAAGGATATCCTGCCCTACCAGAGAGGCGGCGCAGCCCTGCAAAAAGGTCAGATTGCCGGGCATGGACTGATAAAGCTGCTCGTTATCCATATTGGGGCAGCCGATCCAGAGGACCTCGGCGCCGGTGTCCTCGTTCCGTGCCCAGACAGCCAGCACAAAGGGGCCATCTGCGTCCCCTTCCTCCCGCTCCATGGTGGTAAGGTCGTTGATATCTGCCTTGGCATAGGCAGCGGAGGAGCTGTTCAGCAGCGACTCGGCGGTGACATCCTCGGTCTCAGTGACCGTGATGCCCTGCGCCACCGACAGCATGACATGGGTATTGGTATTCACGCCGTTCAGCGCGGTGCTCTCGGTAGGCGTGCCGTAGTCCGGCAGCAGCGACCATGCAGAGTTATACAGTGCCTTGCTGCTGTCGCCCTCCACCACCATGCCCTCTGCGCGGGCAAGGCCGAACTGCGCCAGCACGGCGTCCAGCTGCGGGGTCTGGGCGTAGACACTGCTGGTCAGCAGCAGCTTGCCGCCCGCCGCCAGATAATTTTGCAGCTGGCTGATCTCGTCCACAAGGCCGTCCCCTGCGGAAAAATCGCTGGTGGGTGCGTTGATGATGAGCAGATTGCAGTCCTCCGGGATGGTGCTCGTGAGCAGATCCAGCGGCTGTGCGTCGATATTCTGGGCGTCCAGCGCATCGGTCAGGGAGTCGGTCAGGGTCTGCTCGCCGTGGTTGGTGGTATAGTAGGCGTGGCTCTGCCCCGCTGCGGTGAGCTTATAGATGGCAGAGGTGATCTGCTTTTCGCCGCCAAAAGTCACGCTGGCAGAGCCGGTGGTGTAATAGTCGGTATAGTCGTACTCGTACAGGTCGGCGGCATCCAGCACGGTGTTGTTCTCCCCGCAGGTGACGATCAGACTGCCGGTGGAAACATTCTCTGCGCCATACTTTGCGGCAAAGGTGGGGTACAGGGTGGGGTCCTTCTGTTCCCAGCTCAGGTGCCCGCTCTCGGCGGCGTAGTGATCCAGCAGCTTTGTGATGATGGTATCCTCGCTGCCGGTTTCACAGAGGTAATAGATGTGCACATCCTTTTCCAGCCCCTCCACCAGCGCTTTGGTGCTGTCGCTCAGGGTGTACATTTTGGCCTCGGAGAGGTCGAACTCGGTATATTTTGCAGGGATGGCCCGCACCAGCAGGTTGAGCAGCACCGCCAGCACCAGCACTGCCGCCAGCATAGCGGTGGACAGCAGCCCACTGCGGAACACCCTGCCCTTTTGGGAGGCTGCGTTCTTGTTCCATTTCATCGTTATGGCCTCCTCTCAGTTCCAGCGGCGCTTTTCCAGCCCTTGCGCGGTGAAAAACAGGAACACCGCCGCCACGGTCAGGTAGTAGACCAGCGTGGGGATGGAAAAGCTGCTGTTGACAAATTCTTCAAAGGGGGTAAACAGGCACAGGGCGCTGAGCACTGCGCTGAAAGCCTCGGTCAGCCAGCTGCTCTTGAGCAGAAACAGCGCCGTAAGCGCCACGCAGCACCCCGCAAAGGAAAGGCAGCCCAGCGTAAAGCTTTTGCTGCGCAGCCCCGCCACCACGCTGAGCACAGCGGCAATGGCGGTGAACAATGCCAGCGCCACCGCACTGCCGGTGGTGAACATGGTGCGCAGGCTGGGCATCATATAAGCCAGCAGCAGCGCTGCCACGCCGGACACGGCGGCGATGATCTGGTTTTCGGTCAGGCTGGAAAGGAACACCCCGATGGCAATGGCGGCGCAGCCCATGAGGTAATAGCACAGCAGCGCGGAAAAATTGGCCAGCGTGCTGGTGCCGGTAGCGCCCAGTGCTTTCAGCACAAGGATCATGCCCGCATCCACAAGGCAGGGCAGCGCAAAAATGACGCAAAGGGCAAAATATTTGCCCAGCACGATGCCGCCCACTGACACCGGGCTTGTGAGCAGCAGCTGGTCGGTGCGGCTGTGGCGCTCCTCGGCAAAGGAGCGCATGGTGAGCACCGGGATGTAGAGCAGCAGCACAAAAATGGTGCGATACAGCGTGTAGTAGCCAAAATCCGGCAGACCATAGCCCAGATTCAGCGCCACAAAATAGATAGCCGTAGCCGCCAGCATAAAGGCGGTAAGCACCGCACCGATCATGCCGTGAAAGCAGCTGCGGAGTTCTCGTTTAAAGATGGCAAGCATCTCAATTCTCCTCCCCTTCTGCCGGGGCTTCCTGCTCCGGCGTTTTTTCGGTCAGCGCAAGGAATACCTCCTCAAGACTGCGGTTCTCGGCGGCAAGTGCCAGCACGGTGCAGCCGGCCTCGGTCAGTGCCCGGGACACGGCGGCGCGGCGGTCGGCGGCGTCCTCGCTCTCGGCGGTAAAGGTGACCTGACCGTCCGCAGCGCTTTCCAGTTCTACCTTGCAGATGCCCGGCACGCTGCGCACAGCGGCCAGCACGGTGTCGGGCTCGCCCTGCGCGGTAGCGCGCAGACGGCTACCGGGATTTAGAGTCTCACCCAGCTCCTCCGGGCTGCCCACAGCCACCAGACGGCCTTTAGAGAGGATGAGCACCTGCTGGCATACCGCCTGCACCTCGCTGAGGATGTGGCTGGAAAGGATGACCGTGTGCGCCCTGCCCAGCTCCCGGATGAGGTTGCGGATCTCGATGACCTGTGCGGGGTCCAGCCCTACGGTGGGTTCATCCAGAATAATAAGCTGCGGTCTGCCCAGCAGCGCCTGCGCGATGCCCACCCGCTGACGGTAGCCCTTGGACAGGCTGCGGATGACCCGGGGCAATACTTCTTCCAGCCCGGTGCGGCGGGCAGCGGCCAGCACCTGCTGTTTGCGCTGCGCGTGCTTTACCCCCTTAAGCTCTGCCACAAAGTCCAGATACTCCTGCACAGTCATTTCCGGGTAGAGCGGCGGCTGCTCCGGCAGATAGCCTACACAGGCTTTAGCCTGCTGCGCCTGCTCCGGCAGACGGAAGCCGGCTACCTTTACCTCGCCCTCGGTGGGGGCCAGATAGCCGGTAAGGATATTCATAATAGTGGATTTCCCCGCGCCGTTGGGCCCCAGCAGGCCGTAGATCTGGCCGTCCGGCACCGTAAATGAGAGATCCTGCACAGCAGGGCGGCTGCCGTAGGACTTGCTCAGGTGAGAAACTTCGATCACAGCAAACTCTCCTTTTATTTCAGAAGCTGTTTTGTGGAAAGCGGCGTGGAACCAGCGCTTTCCGGTTTGGAACTGCTTTAGTTTAGATGGAAAATGTGTTTAAATTAAGACAATCCTGTGTGGGAAAACGAAATATTTGCCACCGCAAAACGCAAAAATGCCGCCTCCCGAAGGAAGCGGCATGAGATAGCCTATAATTACTTACGGCCGAAACGCTTGTTGAAGCGCTCAACACGTCCGCCGGTGTCAACCAGCTTCTGCTTGCCAGTGTAGAAAGGATGGCACTTGGAGCAAACTTCGACGTGGATCTCGGGCTTGGTGGAACGAGTCTTGATGACATTACCGCAAGCGCAGGTAATGGTGCAGTCAACATAGTTCGGATGGATACCCTGTTTCATTCTTTTCACCTCAATTCTGGTTCTGACGTATTGGGGCCATATTTAATGTATGTGCCCATCACAACCTTCAATATCGGCTACCCCGTCGAGCGGCCTTGGAAACGATTGCCTTACTATTATAGCACGAATTGGCCAGAATGCAAGAGGGAAATTTAAGTTTTTACAGCTTTTGCAGCGTCCAGCCTTTTTTTGCTGCCAGTTGCTCCAGCTCCCGGTAAGAAAGCCTCAGCTGCGCAATGTTGAAGCCCGGCAGCTCCGCAAGGCAGCCGCCGTCCTGTACCCGGTGCAGCAGCTTGCGCGCCGGCAGTTCCGGTTCGCCGTCCAGCGTATCCAGCCCGGCCACATATTCTCCGCACCGGGGCAGTGGCTGCTGCCAGTCGATAGTTTTGCAGACCCTTGCAAGCGTAAGGTGGTTGCAGGTCACCGTCTGCCGGAATTCCAGTTTCATGATGCTCTCCCCTTTTGCGCCGGAGATTCACAGCTGTTCCCGGCGCGATACTATGATATAACATTTTGTTTTATATGTCAATATAACATTTCGTTATGCCTATACTTTACCTTAAATAAAGCCTTTGAGGTAAATACCATGTATCAACGTATCCGGGATCTGCGGGAGGATCGTGATCTGCTGCAAAAGGATGTTGCGGCGTATCTGAAATGCACACAGGTCTGCTACTCCAATTACGAGACCGGCAAGCGGGATATCCCCACCGAGGTGCTGATCCAGCTTGCCGGTCTCTACCATACCAGTACCGATTATATTCTCGGCCTTACGGACGACAGCGCCCCTTCCATTCCCCGTAAAGCGTAAAACTGCCCCCAAAACAGCGCGATTTGATGCGAGCTACTTTGGGGGCAGTCTGTTTGATATAAAAATATTTCACCATAGCCCCGCATAGAAAGGTTCTTGTAAACGCGTCCATACGGGATTATCTGTGCAAGAATGATTTCTCTCGTCTCTCCAAAGCTTCCAGAAAGCAGAGCAAAAAGAAAGTCCAACAATCATTCGAGTCAACGAACAATTCTGAGATTTTCAATGTCTCCAGCGGGGGCAACCCCATACTCTGTCTTCAGAAAAGGATTTTAAGTCCCTCGTGTCTGCCAGCCTTCGGCAAAGTCGATTTTCGTTCGTTGTATCGTTTGATTTCTCATTGCGAGAGAGATTTTTCCTTCGCGAGCGAGAGGGATTCGTATTTTTTTGACAAGATGATAGTATCACATTTTCCGCCCTATGTCAATCATGTAAAATTGTTTCATCTTGTCGTGCTTGATCCTCGGAGCGCCCGGGACCCAGGGCGTTCGCCCTGCCCAGATGCGCTCCTCAGGGTGGGTGTGATGAGGGGGTGGATGAGGGTTTGATGGGTGTATTGATGGACGGAATTGAGTGATGGGTTACCTCTGTTTTTTGAAGAATAAATTTTGAAGTGATTGAAGGTATTTTAATCTGTAGACGGACTTGATTACTTCTTATCCGTGCTGTTCATTGCTGTTTATTTGCTCAGTCCCTACTTTGCCTATGCTCTCCCCTGCTGTTCTTTTGCTGAAATTTCACCGGATGTAATTTTGGACTATGGAATAAAAAACAGGCACATTATTGTTCGATATAAAACAATCGTTCTATTATAAAACCGTATGGATGAGATTTTGTAGCCACACCCACACGGTTTGAGGTCTGAAAAGTTTATTTCAGCTTTGCGAGGATCTCGTCTGCGCTCACGCCGCTTGCCAACAGTTTTTTCAGCACGTCCTCTGCTTCAGCTTTCTTTGCTTCTTCAGCGGCCTTAGCATCTGCCTTTGCCTTCTTCGCTTCAAGAGTGGTCACTTCTTTTTCGGCCTTCTTCAGCGCAGTCTTCTTCACTTTCAGATCAGCCTTTAAAGCGTCAATGTTTGCAGTGATGGAAGCGATCTCAGCAGTGACAGCTTCCTTTGCAGCCTGCTTTTCAGTGATCTGCGCAGCAAAGTCAACGGTTGCTTTTACGGTCTTGGGCTTATTCTTGCTTCCTTTGGTTCTGGGCATAAGATATCCGCCTTTCTATTATGTGTTGTAGTTTTAATATATCACCGGTGAAAAGATGAATCCAGAACAGATTAGGTGTTAGATATCCCAAATGTCAAATTAACATGTGGTCCGGTTTTATCGTAACCAAGTTCCACTTCAGCACTCTTTTTCACCTTGGTTTTTGATGCTTTATCTGCTTCAACAAGCTTTTCCCCAAGCGGTAAGATTTGAATAGCCTTCATTGCTTCTGTAATCTCGCTTTGAGCATCGTACATTGCAATAAATCCACAATCCTGAAAATATTGAAATGCATCTCGTACAAGATTTTCAGGAATTCCCAAGGTTTTCAGATTCACCTCTCCACCCTCGCACGCGGCACTAGCCATACACATTATTACAGCAGCTTTATGGCGTGTTACAGGAGGTTTGCAGGCTTCGTCTGGGATATCCCAACCCCACGGAAATGTCGAATTTTTTTCAGCAAGCAGTATCATTCCCTCGCTGCAATATTTTCTTACAGTACTAACTGAACACTTCCATTTTCTCGCTGCTTCACTCGTGTTCATTTTGCTCTCCAAAATTTAGACAGTATATAGCCATTCATTGTTTTCGCAATACCAATTTCTATGTTGATTTCTATATACCAATTTTCTGCCTGATTGTGTAAATACATATTGTTCTTCTCTCACAAAGCCATCTTTTCTTATAAAAACAGATAGTTTTGCTGCTTCCGACTGAATTGAATACAGATTCACACCAAATAGATAGTGTCTTTCTCGTACTGCATCTTTTACACGATCTGAGTCATTGTTGAATTCATCTTCGTTTTGTTTTACTTCACAGCAGAAAATATTATCTTTATCTACGCTCGTTCTTCTATGTAATAAAATATCTGGTGCTATCCATCCTTTTCTATCCCCTTGATGTCGTCGTTTTATTTCAACACCTTCACGATTATATTCTATATCGACACATAATTCATCTTGAAATTCCGGGTCAAAGGCATGTTGCAAATATATTGCAAGACGTCCTGCAACTGCTCTTTCCTGCGCTTCTATGTCAAGGAGTACGTGATCTTTTTCATATAGCATTCGTAAAGCATAGTCAAACAAATCAATCAGCTTTTCGTATTCCACAACAGATCACCCCATATACTAGATACTTGTCCTTCGCATTCTTAGCCACAGTACCTTTTACTGCGTTGCCTGCTGCTCACCACGAAGAGGCGTGCAAAGTTTCGAGCAGCAATGGGGAGCTCACGCTCCCATAAACACTATAGCCATTATAAGCTTCATTACGTCAATTGAGTTAAAGTTTTCTGCTTGCTTGCCAAAAATTATCCATCATTTCATTCATTTTTTCAAACCTATTTTTTAATTATTCCTTGTACAAAAGCGAAAACTTTCTTGTGCTTGATGAGAATAACTAAAATACAAATTCCTGCCAAAGAAACCCTCACCATTGGATACTTATACATAATGTTAATCAACGCTGTATACAATAGCACAAAAATCGAAAGAGCCATGATTTTATGCACAGAGAAAAGCGGCGACTTTATTTCTGCTTTTTTCTTAAGTGCCGAGCAAAGGAATCCATGACCTATCGCAAACAAAACATAGCACACTAAAGTTGTATAGCCTGCTGCAACATATCCAAATCTTGGGATAAGCAAATAATTCAGCAAAATATTTAACGCAGCTCCCAAAACAGAAACTATCATTGAATACTGTGTTTTTTCAAAATAAAACTCCACATTTATAAAAAGAGTATACAAATATGTAAAGAAGATTGACGCTGCCACCGGAGGTATACAATAAACCGCTTCTGCATATTCTGGTGAGGCCAAAATACCGATTACCTCTGGTCCAATGAGCATCACTCCGCATACAGAAACCGCTATCAAGAGACATAAAGGAAAACTGCTTTTTTCAATATTTTTATATTCTTTTTCATCCATGCTTTGGTACATTGATGGTATAAATAAACTATTAACCGCATTAATTAATAAAGTCATCATTGACGCAACCGTATAAGCAACACTGTAAATCGCTGCTTGCGAATTTCCTACCATATTTTCAATCATTATACGATCAGCCTGTCCCAAAACGATTTGTGACAGGTAATGTGGTATCAAAGGAAGATTAAATGCTAATGCAAATCGCCAATATTCCTTGTCAAAGATTTTTTTTCCTCTACTGATTTGCAGAATATAGAAAAACAAGCCAACAGCAATTTGAACAATTGCATATGAAAAAACTCTTGCAAAAATCTTGTTCGTAGAAGCGATAACAGCTATGATACCCAGTACAGGGCTTAAAACAGATACTGCTAAAGTGACCGCCACAACGTTCCGATACTTGAATTCAAATCTGTTTCTCTGCATCCAAAATAGATATGCCGGTTCAAACAACAACTGAACAAACATTACTAATATTAAAGATGTTGATAACTCAAGCAACTTATTCCAAAAAGATTGAAAGAGAAGATAAACCAGAAAAACAGCGATAGTAACTGTTGTTGAAAGCCCCTGCAAGGATGATATAAATTCAGCTCGTCTATCCTTATACTTTATCATGCCATTGTTGACTACAGCACCCGCAAGATTCAATGTGGCAAAAATACATACAATTGAATACCACGATTGATAGATCGTAAACAGTCCATAGTCCTCCGTCGGGAGCAGCCTTGTAAATATAGGCATTGTGATCATGGAAATCGCTTTTTGCAGGAAATTACATATTGTAAACCATACTCCAGCCTTTACGGCAATTCCCATATTATTATATTTTTCAACTATCGTCTTTAGTTTCATTAATAATTCCTACCTGATACAATCCTCATTTCTTTATAAGTGCCTTAACCTTATGCCAACGTTCAATATTACGATGACCCACAAACCGTCTCAGTGTATTTTTAAATTTATCCTTTGGCGAAAACCACGTTGCTGCATAATGATGTATCGAATAAGCCCTCTCATCCACTTTTCCTCTTATGTCTCCATCTGTTGGATTAAAATAGTATTTGGGATAGATCGTATAATCTTGTACCATCTGCATTTGGCCATTTGGTTTCAGCCCTGAATCTATTAAAATTCGCGTCACACGGCGTCCAATTGCAAGAATTTTTGATGGATCATCCCATACGAACTCTTCTCCAATATATGTATCCATCACTTTTTTACAGAGCCAATCATTTTTTTCTGTAGCAAGTATTAAACCTGTGCTCACGGTTTCATCGTTTCCAAATCCAGCAAATTTGCCTTTCAACCGCAATTCATCGATGTTCTTAACCAGCTGAACATCTGTGTCAAGATAAACTCCGCCATACTGATACAAAACATAGAATCTCGCATAATCAGCGACAAAAGCCCACTTTTTCATTTCGTAAGCCTTTTTTACATAGGCATTACAATTAACATCAAAATTGCTTTCGTTCCACTCTTTTATTTCATAATCTGGGCAAAATATCTTCCAACTTTCTATGCATCGTTTTATTAACGGCGACTTTTCATTTCCACCGAACCAACAATAATGTATAATTTTAGGAATCATATTAACATTCCTCCTTATTAATCTCATCCAAGCCCTTAAAGACACCTAAAACCGTAAATGCCATTACACCAATACTTGATTTCGTTATTCCGGTTGCCAAAAAGCAAATCATTAAACAAGACAGTATACTTAAGACCAACGATTTACACTTTATATTCAAATTTTTAATTTGGTTAACCTGTAAACATATCAATCCGAGCAAGGACAGAAATAGCACAAAGCCAAAATAACCGCTTTCTCCAATGATTGTTGCCAGATAATTATCATCCAAAGCCTCTCTGCTATTAATCCCCATTGTGAATTTATTAGACCACCCATATTTAACATATAATGGCGAATATGCAATTGTAGCCTCATGCGAGCCATAAGTTGCAAATCCTGATCCAAATGGGAAATATGTATTTGCAGTTATAAAGCCATATCGAATTAAAAGCATCCTAGGTGAAATATCATTTAAAAGATAGCTTTGTATTTGATATCCAGAAACACCGACACCAACAGCTGCAATCGGCAGAACCGTTTTCAGACTAACTTTTTTTCTTTTTTCAATCATTCTGAATGTCAGTCGAAATGCCACATACAGTGCCGCAATAATATACGCAACACCTTTCGTTGTCAAAATGATATTGATTAGCGCCAACATTTCATAGCAGAAAATATTTCTTTTATTTTCAGTCGTGTATAATATAATTAGCAGTGCACATGCTATAACAATTCCATATCTTCCTTCATTGCCAAGTAGAAAAGAGTATGATTTGATTCCATATCTTACCGACCCATCTGCCGACATGCCCAAATCAACAAACTGGCTAATAATTCCAAATATAGTACCAAGCCACAATAACCATTTAGACGCTTTCTTCAAATATCGAATAGTTTGTAAATAATAGTCCGTCTTAGCTATATACTTCGCTCCTAAAAAACAGACGAATATTTTCCACTGTACAAACGCATCTATAAGAATTGAGGTTTTAAACGGAATAACTTTACTGTATATATTGGAAGCAATGCCGATAAGTGTAAATAAAATCAATCCAACAAGTATGAATGCATCTTCTTTTGCTAATTTGCCCTTTAGCATCTTCCCCATAATCCAAATTGCAAAAAATAAGGAAACCGTCTCATCAAGATAAGACACAATTGGTAAAATATTGTGTGTTTCCAATGACAATGATATAGGAAGTAGAAGAATATACCATGCCAAAAATATCCGTGGGCTATATCTAATTTTCATCGTTGCACTCTTCCATTTCCCCCATTATTTATTAAATTCTCCACATCAGATACTGTTACTCGATTGAAGTCTCCCTCAATTGAATGCTTTAAACAACTTGCTGCAATAGCAAACTCGATGGCACTTTTATCATCCTTACCAGTGATTAAACTGTAAATCATTGCACCTGTAAAGCTATCACCACCACCAACCCGATCCACAATATCAATATCATAATGCGTGGAATAATTTGCTATACCTGTTGCATTATATATCATTCCGCTCCATCCATTGCGGCTTGCGTTGATGCTCTCTCTCAATGTAATAGCTACCTTCTTGCAACCGAATCGTTCACAAATTTCCTTGGCCACATACTCATAGTCCCTCTTATTCAGCTTTCCAGATTCGACGTTGTTATTCGGTGCCTTAATTCCTAGAACTTTGTCCGCATCTTCTTCGTTTGCAATACAAACATCAACATACTGAACAAGGTTACTCATCACTTTTTGGGCTTTTTCAGAACTCCAAAGGTTTTTTCTGAAATTCAAATCACAGGAAATCGTGATGCCCTTTTCCTTTGCTTTTTTACAAGCCTGTTCGCAAATTTGCGCCATATTATCAGACAGCGCCGGATTAATACCCGTCCAATGGAACCAGTTCACGCCATCAAATAACACATCCCAATCAAAGTCCGCTGGTTCGGCCAAAGCGATTGATGAAAATGCTCGATCATAGATCACCTTAGAAGGGCGCTGCGAAGCTCCCTTTTCGAGATAATAAAGTCCCATTCGACCATTCTTGAAAAAGGTCTTGCTCGTGTCAACACCAAAATACTTCAGAGCATTCAATGATGCGTGCCCAACATCATTATCGGGAAGGACTGTCAAAAACTCAGATTGTACGCCAAAGTTAGCCAGCGACACTGCTACATTCGCTTCTCCGCCACAAAAAGTAGCATCCAAACTGTCTTTTTGAAATAATTTTGTATATCCAGGCGAAGCCAATCTTAATAAAATCTCGCCAAAAGAAAGCACTTTCATCATCAATTGTCTCCTTATATTTTCACGTAATGCGGTCTCGTTAAAAAGTTCAGCTCTACTAGCTCACTATACTTTTTCAGCATCTCCGTCATGCCTTTGTTCATTGCATCAAGGATGGCAGTTCTCGTAACGAACGCCATTGTGGATTCCCCATAGTTCTCTTTTTCATCATGAGAATATCCATCAAATCCTGCCAGATAAATCTTCTTTACCCCCATCTGTGTAAAGAACTTAATTGCCATCAGACCAGCATTATCTTTCACCGCCTCAATGTCGCACAAGAGATCCCGATATTTTGTCTGGAGATAAACATTATCTGCCGGAATGTTCGATGTAACAATGCACTTTTCTCTGTTTGATGCGTCCAATTCTCTGAAGCGTCTCAAATTACTCAGAAAAATATAATCTGTATCCACAAGAGGATAGTTATAGTTAACACTTACTTTTACGACGTCTTCATTTATAAAAGATGCAATCTTGTCTTTTTCCTCTATCGAACTTTTTCCGGGAGCAATTAGTAAAATCGTTTTTCCGTTCAGGTTCTCAATCAGTTCAGCCTTATGTTCTTCTTGCGACTTTCCCGTTGCCATATATCTCAGATAAAGATCCTCAATATAATCCTTGTCATAAGAAACTTTTTTGTTCTCATCCATCATGTCAAAAATTTCATTCATATTTTCAACCGTCAGGGTCTTTTTGTCGTCCAGATATCCTGCATAATTCGGGTGTGCGTTATGCGTAGCGGATAAATAATTGGGCAATGAATATCCCCAGTAATTCCGCTGGTAAAACTCATTCAAAATTTCATCAATAATAGATAGCAACGGTTTGATATCATACTTGCCATCAGCATTATCATTCAGGTACTGTACAAACAACTCCGTATTCAAGTTGCCAGCACCACGCCCCATTCCATATACTGAAGCATCAATAATCAATTCTCGATCAGAATGCAGATCAACCAAACTCTGAGCATTCGAATAGGCCAACTGCATATTATTGTGCGAATGGAAGCCGATCTTAATATCCTCATTCAGATTATGCTCAACCAAATAGAAAAGTCTGGTCAAATCTTTGCGTTTCATCATGCCAAAACTGTCTACAATATAAAACGCATAAGGCTCCAATTCGTTCACGCGACGAATCAAGTCAAGAAATTCTTCATCCGTATAGCTCAACGAAACCATTGCCTGAACAAAGACCTTATATCCTTTTTCCTTGATTGCTTTGCATTCTTCCAATGCTGCTACACAGTCTTTTTTATGAAAAGCCACACGCAAACCATCTACAGAGCTTCCATCATACTCCGGCAGATCCTCCGGACGATACTTACCGTAATCAGTAAGCATTACAAAGGTTTTACCTTCTTTATTTTGTGGAATAATCCGGGCAACCTCATCAAGTGAAGTGAACCTTGTAACATCTTTATCATACTCTACTGTATTCATAAGAAAGCCACATTCAATAATATTGATGTTGGCTTCCACAAGCCCATGAACAATTTTTTTCTCATTATCAAAGCCAAATCTACAATTGTTGCAGTAACCACCATCTCTAAGCGTACAGTCTAGTACCTGTATTTTACTCATCATACTTTCTCCATAAAATTGATTTTTACTTTTGCTGAAGCTGGTAGTTATAAATTGCATCTGCAATCATAAAGTCTTCTGCTTCATCAATATCTACACTTTCAATTTCGCCTACTTCGACGATAAACGGTTTATCGCCAATTCGACGATTAAGATCTGTCATAACATGGTTTCTATAAATATAGAAACCGCTGGTTTCTTCATAAAGTGCCGGCAAGTCCTGTGTACGCGGAATATTATTCAGCTCATAGTTAAACGGCTTTCCATCTTTCCATAAAAAATCCTGCAACTTCTTTGCCGCAAACGAAGAATCATATTCCCCACTCTTAACTGCTTCCAAGCCCTTTTCGATGGACTCTTTCTTAATGAACGGAGCTGTCGTATGTGTCATCACATAAATATCTGCCGGCACTTCATTTGCAAAGCAATGCAGAACCTCATTCATTTTTGTAGTATCCTGATCTAAACTGGTCGAACGCTGAAGATACTTTACTCCTTCCGGAATAAATTCCTGAATATCCGGATTGCTACAGTAAACGTAGACCTCATCTACACCCTCAACTGTCAAAAGAGTAGATAATATATAATGGCAAAGTGGCTTACCATTCGTAAAGCTTTTCGTATTTTTCTGCGGCAACCGACGATTATTAAGCTTCATAGGGACAATTGCTACTGTTTTCATCTTATTTTTTCTCCTTTAACACATCTTCCAATTTCATTCTTTCAAATGTTTCCAGCATCCCACCACGAGTACAATTTATAATTTTAATTCCGTGTGAATCTGCATACTCTCTTGCAACTTGATATCCTACGCGCATTCTAATTGGATTTGATGCTGCATTTTTGTCAACAAATCCACTTTCTATGAAGTGATTTTTTTCTCCTTTGGGATAATTACAGTCTGCACCAAGAAGATATATTTCTTTAAAACCCATATAAACAGCAATTTCAATCAACGAATATGTAATGGAATATCCATCATAGACTACAGTACTCGCATCATCTGAAAATTTTGCAAAATATTTGCTTAAATCTCTCTCCGCCTCATGGTAACATCCATTAAATGGAAATCGAACAAAATTTGATGGTATTTCAAATCGTTCTTTTAAATTATCTGCCACAAATACATTATTTGCCGTAGCGTATTCATTTTTTATCACGCTTTCAAGCTTTTCATACACTAACGCATCTTGTATGCCGTAAAATGTAGGTCTCCACTTTATTTTGTCGTACATTTTAACAATTGAATTCATTCCAAATGATATTTCGTTAGAAATCAATAGCAAGTCATCAACCGTCAAACTTGGACCTGTTGCAACAATGAAGCATCTTTTTCCCATGTAAGTATTTTTGAATTTTTTTATATCACCACACTTACTTGGTTCTGACCAGAATTTCTTTTCTTCTGCCTTAAGTTTAGTTTTCTTTATAAAAAAAGAGCAATACTGTAATATCCTGCTTTTTTCTCTTGCTTCAACAAGTACGCTTTTTAATCTCATATTTTTCCCACTCACCTGTATCCTTATTGCATTTCCGAAGTATTTTAGCTGGACCTCCCACTGCCACACAGAAATCCGGAACATCTTTAGTGACAACCGAGTTAGCTCCAATTACACAGTGCTTACCTATCTTCACATTACCTACAATTACCGCATTAATTCCAATGTAAGAGCCCTCTCCAATGGAAACCTTCTGACCCTTTTGTACAATTCCTTGATCAATCACAGGAACATCTATATTGCGATACTCATGATCACAATCGGTTATGTACACATTGGGCGAAAGGAGAACTTTTTCCCCAATTTCCAGATAGTTAGCAATAGAAATCCTGCACCTCTCGCCGATTTCAGATCCATTGCCGATTCTTACCGTACCCCCCCCCGACCAGATTTGGGTATAGGGGCGTACTGTCACACCATCTTCCAAGACAATATTGCTTTTCCCTTTTAAGGCGCAATGCTTTCCAATGTAAACATTTTTTCCTGCCTGCACCTGAAACCGCTTCGCCTGGACTTTTCCAATGAAAGATTTTACTGCTGCCTTTACCATTACTTCGTCTCCATCTGCTGTGCGATATCAGCATCCACGATTTCCTCGCCGGTCTTGTGCTTCAGCTGTTCCTTGGATGCTTCACTCAGACCGTTGTTGATCACACAGTTCATATCGCAGGTGCTGCACTTATCCAGATCCTCTTTGGTTACTTTGCCATCACGGTAGTCACGGCAAATCTTCAGCTCATACATGCTGTACGGATGCTTGGTGAACAGTGCCTTGAACTT
>ENA-UOJD01000561-UOJD01000561.1-human-gut-metagenome-genome-assembly--contig:-P48-NODE-561-length-51306-cov-13.980293_pt1 | contig 51306 bp, 37 predicted proteins | sample MGYA00242342_ERZ723889 | MGnify/ENA metagenome assembly ERZ723889 | reverse complement strand
GTGCGAACATAAAAACAGTTTCATCAATATTCTCCTTTATATATAAATTTCGATTCGCACCACCCAAATATTTCACCCGTTATTAGCGGTTATAAGCAACCGTCAAAATCGGCGCAAAGCATTGAAATCACTGGGTTTATTGAGAAATCAAAACCACCCGAAATTATCTTCTTTTATACGCTGTTACCCTTGACCGCGTGAGCTGATAAGGGCAAAATCAAGGGAAAACCCCATGCGGGAAACACAATTATTTGACAAACGGCTGACAGTGATGTGTTAAGTCAAACTGAATAAGAATCCACCGGCAGGTCCGGTTACGGTAAGGGAGCATTGCGTGGCAATGCTCCCTTTTACTATACCACAGACCGCCGTTGAGAGATAGATAAAATCTGTGGCAGAACGGAGGTGTCAGATATGCCGCAGGCGATCTTTGCGTACCATCTCGGCATGGACGCCGAGCAATACGCCTTTTTCCGCATCCCCAAGCTCCTGATCACCGAGCCGTACTTTCGGTGGCTCTCCACCGACGCGAAGCTGCTGTACGGCCTCATGCTGGACCGCATGAGCCTGTCCATGAGAAACGGCTGGATGGACGATGACGGCCATGTGTACATCTACTTTACGCTGGAGGAGGCGTGCGAACAGCTCTGCTGCAAGACGGATAAGGCGGTCAAGCTGTTCGCGGAGCTGGACAGTGCCAAAGGCGTTGGCCTCATTAGGCGGGTCAAGCAGGGGCTTGGCAGACCGGCGAAAATCTATGTTCTCCGCTTCATGGGCATGGAGGACGAACCAGGCGAGGATACACCGAAAGCGGAGCCTCCGAGCTGCCGAAATCCAGACTTCGGAAAAACCGAAGTCAAGAGTTCTGAAAAACCGAAGTCTGAACCTCGGAAAATCAGAAGTCAAGACCTCGGAAAAACCGAGTGCAATAAGACTGATAAGAATAATACTGAGTTGAGTAATACTGATTCATCTATCCATCCGGGCGCGCAGCCGGAGGAGGTGATCGAGGGATACCGAAAAGAGATTCGGAAGAACATCGAGTATGACCACCTGCGCCGACAGCATCCCTATGATGACATCGACGAGATCGCGGACCTCATGCTGGAGGTCCTCTGCACACAGGGCAGCTTCATGCGGATCGGCGGAAAGCAGCTTTATACGGCACTGGTGAAGGAGCGATTTCTGAAGCTGGATTCCTCCCACATCGAGTATGTGCTGGACTGCCTGCGGGAGAGCACCGCGGACATTCGCAACATCAAAGCCTATCTGCTGGAGATGCTGTTCAACGCCTCGGCTACCTGCGGCAGCTACTACCGCGCCAAAGTGAATCACGACTTCCACGACAGCGAATAGGCAGAGCGAACAGCTCTGCTTTTTTGAAACCCATTTTACGACTGAAAGGAGCATCGAACCCGTGAAAACAATCGCACTGGCAAATCAGAAGGGCGGCGTGGGTAAGACCACCACAGCCGCCAGCCTCGGCATTGGTCTTTCTCGGCAAGGTAAAAAAGTCCTGCTGATCGACGCCGATGCACAAGGCAATCTCACGCAGATGTTGGGCTGGCCGCAGCCTGACGAGTTGTCCCCCACACTCTCCACGCTGATGGAGAAGATCATCGCGGAGCAGTCCATCGCCCCCGGCGAGGGTATCCTGCACCACTCATCCGGCGTCCACCTTGTCCCCGCCAATATCGAGCTGTCGGCACTGGAGGTCACGCTGGTCAACACCATGAGCCGTGAAACGGTGCTGCGGCAATATCTGTCCACCGTGGCAGACTGCTACGATTACGCGCTCATCGACTGTATGCCGTCCCTCGGTATGCTGACCATCAACGCCCTGACCGCGGCGGACAGCGTGATCATCCCCGTGCAGGCGCAATATCTCCCCGCAAAGGGGCTGGAACAGCTTTTGCGAACCATCACCCGCGTGAAACGGCAGCTCAACCCGAAGCTGGAGGTGGACGGCATTGTGCTGACCATGGTGGACAGCCGTACCACACTGGCGCGGGAGATCAACGCGCTTGTCCGCAAGACCTATGGCGGTCATGTGTTCGCAAGTGAGATCCCCCGTTCCATCAAGGCGGCAGAGATCAGCGTGGAAAACAAAAGCATTTACGACCATGACCGCAGCGGCAAGGCGGCGCTGGCGTATGAAAATCTGACGAGGGAGGTGTTGAGCCTTGGCAAGCAAATTAAGCGGCATCGAACTGACCCGGTACGATGACCTGTTTAAAACGGACGCGGAGCGAGAAGCTGACCGGCAGGAGCGGATTCAGATCGTTCCTGCCTCAGAAGTTTTCCCGTATTCCCGTCAGCCGTACACCATTGACCGGCCCACGCCGGACTTGGTGCGGCTCATGGACAGCATTGAGCACATCGGCATCGCTGAGCCGCTGATCGTTCGCCCCCGCGACACTGGCGGATACGAGATCATCTCCGGCCACCGGCGGGATTACTGCGCGAAAGCCGTGGGGCTGGATACCCGCCCCGTCATCGTCCGCAATTACAGCGACGAGGAAGCGGACATTTTGGTCGTGGATTACAACATCAACCGCGAGGACTTGCTGCCCAGCGAGAAAGCCAAAGCCTACAAGCTGAAGCTGGACGCCATGAAGCGGCAGGGCCAGCGGACAGATTTAACTTCTGCCCAAGTTGGGCAGAAGTTAGGCAGCCGCTTTTCTGTCGAACTTTTGGCAGAGCAGGTCAACGAAAGCCGTATGCAAATTCAGCGTTATGTGCGCCTAAATAAGCTGATTCCGCCGCTACTGGACGCGGTGGACGCGGGAACGCTCAAGTTCGTTCCCGCAGCGGATTTCCTCTCCCACCTGTCCGAGAAAGAACAGACCTACCTCCTGCTGGTCATGGAGCGTGACGAGGTATCCCCGTCGTTGGGACAGGCCCAACGACTCAAGCAGCTCAGCGGCGAGGGAAAATTGGAGAATAACATCATCGACCTCATCATGCGGGAAGAAAAGCCGTTGGAGCGCAAGGTCACGATCCGCAACGACCGCCTGCAAAAATACTTTCCCGCCAGCTACACCCCAAAGCAAATGGAGGATGTCATCATCAAGCTGCTGGAGGGCTGGCACCGCAAGCGGCAGCAGGAGCAGGCGCGATGAGGAACGAACCGATGCGCAGGAACGAGCTACCGGAAACCTGTTTTTCCATTCTGCCGTCCAGCGGGCAGCTTATTATCATCCGGTGCGGTGAGCGCGGCTATTATCCCTCCGAGTGGGACACCGGGAAACGCGAAGAAAACCGTGAGATCGCCAGCAGCCACAATGCGCGGCGCGGCATTACGGATATTCAGGAAGCGGCAATGCTGGCAGGCTCCATGTTCGGCTGGAATACACCAGGCGCGAACCCGCAATGGTATTTGGATAATGCAAGATATGTGAATTCCAACATCGTCCAAGGCCATATCAAAGACCCAATCATGAGCGTGTACTATCCCGTCAGCAGTTTCCTGTTGCGCTATGAGATCATGGGCAAGCAGCACTTTTACCTGCCTATGGACAAACTGCCGCAAGAGCTGATGAGCCAAAGGTCGCAGTTCATCATGCTGCCGGATATGCTATGTGGAGTACCGGCCATGCCGGTGACAGCGACCTTTGCACAAAACGGGAGCTGCACCATCCAGTTAGAACACGGCAGCTATGTAGTGGGCGAAGCAGTCAATCAGGAATACCACATCACCGCCCGCATCCGCGTCGGCAGTGCCGAGTTTGTCATGGGCGAATGTGAAAAAGCCCCTGCCCCCTTTGTCACATGGCAGCGCAACTGCAAAAACGACGGGGACGGCCCACCCAATTTCTTTTGGGGGCATTACCGCTCTGACCGTTCTTCCTGCATCGAGGATTTCTGTGAACGGGCAACTGATGAATATAAAAAGCAACAAAATCGCATGGTGCAGCAGGAACAAAAGCGCACCACGCCGAAAAAAGAAAGAGGTGAATCACGATGAGTGACCGTGAGCCGGTAAACATCATGGGCGTTATCGCCTTTCCAAACCCTGACCATGACAAGCGCATGATCCGCTTCATCGACAGCGAATACCACACGCTCTTTACCATCAAGGACGGGGAAAGCATCGTCATTACCCGCTTTGACGGTGAAAAGATGGTTTTCCCTTGCAAGTACATTGACGATTGCCATGTCTGCATCGGTAATTCTGCCTATCATATCTGCGAGTTTGCAGAAATGCAGGAACGCAGCGGCAATACCTATGTTCCCAGAACGCCGAAAATCAGCGCCGAGATCGGCACCTATGAAATCTACCAAATCCCCGCAACCGCTGATGTGGACTACTATTTCCGGCCTTATGCAGAGGCAAAGGGAAAACTCCAGAACGCTGATTATCAGCGTTCTTATGCCGGTATGTTCGCAAAGGAGAATTCGCTGGAACATCTTTGGGCAAAGCACAACAGCGACCACCGCCCCTTTGCCCGTCGGATGCGTTCCCTGTCCGTAAGCGATGTGGTGGTACTGACGCAGGGTGGAAGGAAAACCGCCTACTACGCAGATACCATCGGCTTCAAGGTGGCCCCGGAGTTTTTAGAACAACAGAGAGTGCAAAAGAAACACAAAAAACGAGGTGAAGCCAGATGAGCTATGACGCACAGAAGGTGACCTACCAGGAGGTCACGATTTTTGACCGACCGGCATTGTTTACAGAATGCCGCATTGACCGAGCCACCGTGCCGGAGGGTGTATATCGCTACGAGCTGCGCCACGGGGATGAGGATTGGGGAGAACCGAGGGAGTTGGCCCGAAACCTCATGGTCAATTACTATGGTACTGTCCTTACCCGCGAGCCGTTCCAGCTTCCCATTGATGGGTGGATTCCAATGGAGAATGACAGCCTTTCCTTTCTGGATGGTGAGTGTCGCACCCTTGCGGAATTTCAGCAGAAGTATCCCGCCAGTGAGAAAGATGTCATTGACTTTTACAGCGTCAATGAGCCTGCGCTGCACGCTCTCTATTTCTCCCGCAGTGAGGAACAGGACAAGACCGTGGGCTGTGTGGGACACCTGCGTGGTGATTTTGGCAGCGGCAAGCAGTTTTATACAACATGGTGGCCCCACCAGCAAGATGCACTGAATACGCCGGAATTTAAGGCCGATATTGACCGCACCGTGAACTGGCTGCGGGAACAGCCGGATTCCCCACTGCGGGACTTTGCCGCCATGAACCGTTGCTGTGACCGCTATGGGAGGACCTGCGCCATCAAGAGCGCGATGTTTCCTTCCTGCGGCTTCATGGTGAAAACCAAACAGTATGTGTATATGCTCCGCTGTACGCCGATTAAAAGTGACTATCAGTTTTATATTTACTGTTACCAGCGGAAACCGTTTGAAAAGGCCCAAAAAGAGCAGCAAAAGAGTGACCGGCTCCAAGTGAAAAAGCGAACAGAGCCGGAGAGATAGGAGGTGCCAACTTGCCTACTAAATTTCAGCTTATCACAGAGCTATATGACCAGACCGTGCAGAGTGTCACCGGCAGCTATCAAAGCTGGACGAGCTTTCTCCGCGCGGCCTGCTATAACTACAAATGTCCCTTTGATGAGCAGCTTTTGATCTACGCTCAGCGCCCGGACGCCACGGCGGTCCTTGAGATGGAGCGCTGGAACCGTCAGTTTGGCCGCTGGGTGAATCGCGGGGCCAAGAGCATTGCCGTATTTGGTGATGACGGGCAAAACTGTCTGAAGCTCTACTTCGACGTGTCGGATACCCATGCGTCCCGTTTTGCCCGTCCGCTGCCCATCTGGACGATGCACCCGGCCTTTGAGCCGGAGGTCATCGAAACGCTGGAGGCCACCTTCGGCAACCTTGCCGAAAAAGAAAATCTGGCGGATGCGGTGTGCTCCGCCTGCCATAACGCCGTGGCAGACAACTTCACGGACTACCTGCAAGATCTCCGCGACTGCCGCGAGGACAGCCTGCTGGAGGAACTGGATGACCTCAATTTGGAGGCGTTCTACCGGAACGCGCTGGAGGTCAGCGTGGCATATATGCTGATGACCCGGCTGGGCCTGCGGGCGGACGATTATTTCACTGCTGACGAATTTGCCCATGTCTACGAATTCAACACACCGCCCACCATCAACGCCCTGGGCATCGCTACCAGCGACATCGCAGAGATGGGGCTGCGGGAGATCAGCCGAACGGTCATGCAGGCGCAGTGGGATCAATTTTTTGCAAACCGCGAAAAAAACGGTTATGATGGCCACACAGAACAACACGAAACACCCCATGAAAGGAGCGAACAGCATGGAGGTCACTTACAGGATGCAGAACGGCTATCAGGTGCCGAACCTGCTGATGCCGCAGATGCCGGAGGTACATCTGGGCAAGTACGCGGAGCTGCGGAGAGAATATCTGATGAAGCACCGCAGGGTGCTTTACACCAACCTCAAGACCAGCGGCGCTCTGGCGGAGCATCTGGCGGAGATCGAGCAGACCGCGCGGAAGATGGTGGAGCAGACCGTGGCGCGGATGGCGCAGGCCGAGGGCGTGACGGAGGAACTGAAAGCAACCGACCCGCTGCGCTGGACGGGGCTGATGAACAATCTCCGGCACTGCGCGGAGGAGCTGGTGCTGACCGATCTGATTTACGCCTGACAACCGAAGAACCCACAGAGGCAGGAAGTGACGAGCTTCCTGCCTTTGTCGATCACAGCAGGGATTATGTGCTGCTGGATCGCCTGCGCGCTGACTGTGACTACTTCCTTGGCGCTGGGGGGCGGAGTGAAAAGCATTTGTGGGCAGGCAATGTCCACGCGCAGATCAAAAAAATGCGGGAACTGTATGACGCCCTCCCGGAAAAACCGGAATGGCTGACCGCAGAAGCCATTGACCGCTACGCCGCGCAGATGGCCGCACCCTATCAGGTTGCAGCCTATCACCATTTTGAAAACGGCTTTGACGATAAGCTGGACTATCAAACGCTGGAAGAAGCGGAGGCCGCAGCGCAGGGCTATGTTGCCGGTACGATGGAGGAAGATGGTTTTGCATACGACGGCGCTGCCGTGTATGATGCCGAAACACGCCAATGCCTCCGTGTCTACGGTGATTATCCGGACGAAAAGGCGCAGGAACAGGCAGCAGCCTTTGCGCTGGAGCACGACACCGCGCAGCAAAATACCGCAGAGCTGCCCGCCTTTTTGGATATGCACCTCATTGAAGCGAATCTGCTGGACGACGGTGGACGCAAGCACAAGCGGCAGGAGATCTTTGAATACTTTCAAGCGCACAAGAATCTTGCAGAACGGACGGAATTTCTCAAAAACAGCTACAACGATATATGGGTGGAAGTCCTGACCGACGGTGTTCGGACAGGCTACCATGCCGAGAAAGACGGACTTTTGATGTGGGAGGGCAGCTACCTCTCCCGCACTTCGGAGTCTGTTTTTTCATGGTCGGTCATCACCGAAATGACCGAGGGCCTGATCGAGCGCGGCGAGTACAAGATCAAGCTGGGCCTGCAAAACGCCCCGGTGATGGCAGAGCAGCTTGCCCTATTCGACATGGGCGGCGACGCCCCGGTGTACGAGGCTCCGGCAGACACAGCCACCGGCATTCTGGCCCCGGCCCGCACGGTGCCGCAGGAGGTCATTGATCTGGCGCTCTGCACGGGCGGCAATGAACCCAACAGCGCGGAGCGCATCGCCGTATTTTATGTGCGGGAGCGGCCAGAATCGGAAAATATATCATTTCTGCGCCGGGAGTTTGGCAGGGCGAACGGGCGCGGCATTGAATACGAAGGCCGCAAATATGCCGTGTGGTTTCTGGAGGACGGCATCCACCTCGCCCAAGGGGACAGCGTCCGCACCGGGTACAGCAAGACCATGGTTACATGGGAGCAGGCATCGGCGCGGATTCTGGAGCTGCTGGAGACGGGGACTTATCTCTCCGCGTCCGAGCTGGCGCAAGCCCCGGACAAGGTACTGCATGAAGCAATGGACGCGCTTCTGATGACCGCCCGTGACCTGAATGAAGAAGGCCGCACGCAGGGCCTATTCCCGCAGACGCTGGCCATCCACGACCAGCACAAGGGCTACCCGGAACTGGACGAGGATATGGTCGCGTTCGCAAAGACGGATGGTGGCCTACAAATGCTGGCGCAGGAATATCATGCTTTTCTGGACGCTTATGCCCAAGACCGCGACATTATGCGCTGGCGACTATCCGCTTACAACACCCACCGCATCGGTGTTGTGCTGGACGGCCTGCCCTACCCGGAGCGGCACTTTAACGCCCAGCCTGATTTCCTGCGGCAATGCAAAATGTTCATCACGCAGGACGAGATCGACGGTTTTTTCCTCTGTGACCATCTGGATAGCCGACTGGCCGTATATTCTCACTTCTGCTATCCCCACACGCCGGAGGAACACCAAAAATTCATCAAGGGCAGCTTTGGCGAGTACAGCGGCGGCAGCCGCGCGGGGTATGGATACACCAAGACTTACAAGGGGCTGGACTATGAACGGGACTATAATTTCAAGAAATATGATACCGTCCATCTGACCATCCCCAATGTGGTCAAGGAGTATGAGCGCCTGATCGCGCAGAAACGATTCCCCGGCGAGGATGCCATCGCAAAGATCCCAGAGTATGAGCGGAGACAGGTGGCGCGGGCCATTTACTCCAGCCTGTACAATGCACCGGACAATGTGCCGCGTCCCTATTACATGGGTATGGATTATTATCAGGCGGTACCGCTGATTGAAGAAGAATTGCAGGATAAGTCCACTGCAATGTGGCTCATGGACGCATTGAATGCCCGGTTGGGTGAAATGCAAAAAGATGACCGCCACTATGAATTTGTCCATGAAACTCATTTTCAACTTTATGCCTATATAAACGGTGAGTTCAGCCTGTTCAATCACCGGCATGATGCTCCTCAGCAGGAACGCAGCTTTGTGGAGCAGGTCGCAGAGGATGCAGCACGGCTTGCCGCAGAGCAGCCGCCCGCCTATGAGCGGTTCAGCGTGATCGAAACTGAGGACGGCTACGCCGTCTGGGACGATATTCGGGACGAAATTTATGTTGACAGCGAGGGCGTCCGTGAGACCTTCCCCAGCGAGTGGCAGGCTGAGGATTATCTGGAGCAGGTCAGAAAGGCAGTCAACGAAAAGGAAGCGGCGGAATGGCTCTATGTGGAGCAGTCCAGGAACACCGCAGCGAAGCCGGAGCAGCCGCAGTCCGAACCTGTTTCAACTGCCGATCTCGTTATCGTTGGCACACGCCTGACCATAGATGGGCGGCAGTTTGAAGTGGACAGCGTAGACGATCATACACAAAATGTATCGCTGCGGGATGTGACCTTTGAAGGCGGGACGGGCTTTCCAATCTTCCGAAAGGAATCCATCGACTATGTCCGCGCTCACATGGAGCAGCCGGACATGGTGCGGGAAACCGCGGCACCGCAGACGGACGAGCCGCCTGCGGTACTCACCCCGCCGAAAAAGAAAAAGCAAAGCGCGCTTGCCTATCCGCTGGACGCGGATGGCCGGAACTACCGCATCACCGATGACCATATCGGAGAGGGCGCACCGCTGGAGCGTTTTCAGCGCAATCTGGACGCGATCCGTACCCTGAAAACCGTGGAGGCAGAGAACCGCGCCGCCACAGCGGAGGAACAGGCGGTGCTGGCGCAGTATGTGGGCTGGGGCGGTCTGGCGGACTTCTTTGACGAGAAAAATCCTCGTTACGCTGAACTGAAAGAACTGCTTACCGATGCCGAATACGCCGCCGCCCGCGAATCCACGCTCACGGCGTTCTTTACGCCGCCTGTGGTCATCCGCGGCATCTATGCCGCCCTGGGGCAGATGGGCTTCACGCAGGGCAACATTCTGGAACCCGCCTGCGGCATCGGCAATTTCCTTGGAATGCTGCCGGAAAGCATGAGCGGCAGCAAGCTCTACGGCGTGGAACTGGACGATCTCTCCGGACGCATCGCCCGCCAGCTTTATCAGAAAAGCAGTATTGCGGTGCAGGGCTATGAGAAAACTGCCTTCCCGGATAACTTTTTTGATGTTGCCATCGGCAATGTTCCCTTCGGTCAGTTTCATGTAGCGGACAAACGCTATGACCGGCTGAATTTCCCCATCCATGAGTATTTCGTGGCCAAAATGTTGGATCAGGTCAGACCAGGAGGCGTCATCGCCGTTGTGACCTCCAGCTACACCATGGACAAGCGCACTGCCAGCGCGCGAAAATACATCGCGCAGCGCTCGGAGCTGCTGGGGGCCATCCGCCTGCCCAACAATGCGTTCAAGGCCGCGGCGGGCACGGAGGTCGTGTCGGATATTCTGTTTTTGCAGAAGCGTGAGCGCATGGTGGATATAGAACCAGAATGGGTGCATCTTGCCACCAACGAGGACGGCATTCAGATGAACAGCTACTTCATCGACCACCCGGATATGATCTTGGGCGAGATGAAGATGGTGTCTGGGCCGTTCGGCCCCACGCCTACCTGTGAGCCGTACCCTGAGCAATTGCTGGAAACGCTGCTGGCGGAGGCAATCCAAAATATCCACGGGGAGATCACCGCCTATGACCGTGAGGAGGAATTGGAGGGTGAGGATCATTCTATCGAAGCCGATCCTGCCGTCCGCAACTTCTCCTATACACTGGTGGACGGTCAGATCTACTACCGGGAAAACAGCCGCATGAACCCGGTGGAGGTATCCAAGACGGCGGAGAGCAGAATCCGCGGCATGATCGAGCTGCGGGACTGTGTGCGGACGCTGCTGGAGTATCAGACCGAGGACTATCCCGATGAAGAAATCAAGGCGCAGCAAGCCAAGCTGAATACCCTCTACGACGCCTTCACCAGAAAATACGGACTCATCAATTCCCGCGGCAACGCCATCGCGTTTGACCAGGACAGTTCTTACTTCCTGCTGTGTTCACTGGAAATTCTGGACGAGGACCGGAACCTGAAAAGAAAGGCGGACCTGTTCACCAAGCGCACCATCCGCAGTCACAAACCTGCTGAAAAGGTAGACACGGCGGTGGAGGCGCTGGCATTGTCCATCGGGGAAAAGGCTCATGTGGACATGGAATACATGAGCAGGCTCACCGGCAAGGACGAGGAAACCCTGTTTTCTGACCTCAAGGGTGTCGTGTTCCTGAACCCCAATTATAAGGAGGGCGTGAACGAAAAGTATCTGCCCGCCGACGAATATCTTTCTGGCAATGTGCGTCAGAAATGGGCGATTGCCAAGGCAAAGGCGGAGCAGGACGCGCAGTATCAGATCAACGCTGAGGCATTGGCGCGGGTACAGCCCACCGACCTCACTGCCAGCGAGATCTCCGTCCGGCTGGGCGCTACATGGCTGGACACTGAATATGTCCGCCGATTTATTTTTGAAACGCTGGGTACACCCCGCAGCGCACAATGGGGCATGAAGGTCCACTATTCTAAAATCACCGGTGAATGGCGCATCGAGGACAAAAACAAGGATCGCGGCAATGTGAAGGCCATCAGCACCTACGGCACCAAGCGCGTCAACGCCTATGAGATCATCGAAACGACACTTAACCTGAAGGATGTCCGCATTTTTGATTACCAATACGATGAGGAAGGGCGCAGAATTGCCGTTCTGAACAAGAAAGAGACAGCCATCGCCCAGAGTAAGCAGGAACTCATTAAAGACGCTTTTGCTGAGTGGATCTGGAAAGACCCGGACCGGCGCGAAGCCATCTGTAAGACCTACAATATCCTGTTCAACAGCAACCGCCCCCGCGAGTATGATGGCAGTCACATCAATTTCAGCGGCATGAACCCGGAGATCACGCTCCGCAAGCACCAGGTCAACGCCATCGCTCACATCCTCTACGGCGGCAATACTTTGCTGGCTCATGTAGTGGGTGCCGGCAAGACGTTTGAGATGGTTGCGGCGGCGATGGAATCAAAGCGGCTGGGCCTGTGCCAGAAATCCCTCTTTGTGGTGCCCAACCATCTGACGGAGCAGTGGGCCACTGAGTTTTTGCAGCTCTATCCTGCGGCCAATATTCTTGTCGCTACCCGCAAGGATTTTGAAACCAAGAACCGCAAGAAATTCTGCGGCAGGATCGCCACCGGCGACTACGATGCCGTTATTATCGGGCATTCGCAGTTCGAGAAGATCCCTATGAGCGTAGAGCGCCAGCGGGCCATTCTGGAACAGCAGATTGACGAAATCATGATGGGCATTTCCGAAGCCAAGCGAGAAAAAGCGGAGAATTTCACGATCAAACAGATGGAGAAGACGAAAAAGGGCCTGCAAGCCAAGATCGACAAGCTGAATGACCAGAGCCGCAAGGACGATGTGGTCACATTTGAAGAGTTGGGCGTTGACCGAATTTTCATCGACGAGAGCCATTATTTCAAAAATCTCTTTCTTTACACGAAGATGCGCAATGTGGGCGGTATTGCCCAGACCGAGGCGCAGAAAAGCTCAGACCTCTTTATGAAATGCCGCTACCTCGATGAGATCACCGGGGGACGCGGCATTGTGTTTGCCACCGGCACCCCCATCAGCAATTCCATGGTGGAGCTATACACCATCCAGCGGTATTTGCAGATGTCGGCGCTGGAGGAACAGGGCTTGCAGCACTTTGACGCATGGGCGGCGAACTACGGCGAGACCGTCACCGCCATCGAGTTGTCCCCGGAGGGAACCGGCTACCGGGCCAAGACGCGCTTCGCCAAGTTTTATAACCTGCCGGAGTTGATGAGCGTATTCAAAAATGTGGCGGACATTCAGACGGCGGATATGCTCAAGCTGCCCGTGCCGGAGGCGCATTACCACAACATCGCCCTGAAACCCTCCGAGTATCAGAAAGAGATCGTGGCGTCGCTGGCGGAGCGTGCTGAAAAAGTCCGCAACCGCGAGGTGGACAGCAGTGTGGACAATATGCTGCTCATCACCAACGATGGCCGAAAGTTGGCGCTGGATCAGCGGCTTGTCAATCCCATGCTTCCCAGCGATCCCAACAGCAAAGCCGCCAAGTGCGCGGAAAATGTGTTTGAGATCTGGCAGCGCACCGTGGACAAGCGTTCCACACAAATGATCTTTTGCGACCTCAGCACACCGAAGGATGACGGCACCTTCAGCGTCTATGATGACATTCGCGCGAAGCTGCTGGAATTGGGTATTCCCGAAAACGAGATCGCCTTCATCCACAACGCCAAGAGTGAGGCGCAGAAGAAAGACCTGTTCGGCAAGGTGCGGAGCGGTCAGGTGCGTATCCTGCTGGGCAGCACCCAGCGCATGGGCGCTGGCACCAACTGCCAGCAAAAGCTCATCGCTTTGCACCATCTGGATTGTCCGTGGCGTCCGTCTGATCTCCAGCAGCGCGAAGGGCGCATCATTCGTCAGGGCAATGAAAACCCGGAGGTAGACATTTACAGCTATGTCACCGAGGGCACCTTCGACGCCTACCTTTACCAGCTTGTGGAGAGCAAGCAGAAATTTATCAGCCAAATCATGACCAGCAAATCGCCTGTCCGCTCCGCCGAAGATGTGGATGAGCAGGCGCTTTCTTATGCCGAGATCAAGGCGCTGGCCAGCGGCAACCCCATGATCAAGGAAAAGATGGATCTTGACATTGAGGTGTCCAAGCTGAAGTTGCTGAAAGCCAACCATCTTTCTCAGAAATACGCGCTGGAGGACGCCATCAGCAAGGGCTTTCCGAAGCAAATCGCAGAAACGCAGGCACGGATCACCGGTTATGGCGCGGATATTGCCACGGTCAAGGAGAACACCCATCCCAATGGGGACGGTTTCTCTCCGCTTACGCTGGCGGGCGTCACCCATGCCGACAAGAAAGAGGCGGGTGCGGCGCTGCTGACCATGAGCCAAACGATGCTCTCCCCGGAGGCGACACAGATCGGCAGCTATCGCGGCCTGACGCTGGAGCTGGCGTTCGATACCTTCGCGCGGGAATACCGCCTGACCATGATCGGGCAGCTCCGCCATACCGTTACGCTGGGAACCGATGTGTTTGGCAATTTGCAGCGCATGGACAATGCGCTGGAGGGACTGCCTATTAAGGAGCAAACCTGTCGCGAGCAGTTGTCCAACCTGCAAACGCAGTTGGAAACCGCAAAGGCAGAGGTACAAAAGCCGTTTCCCCGCGAGGCGGAGCTGAACACCAAAACGGCACGGCTGGAGGAACTGAATTCCCTGCTGAATTTAGACCACAAGGAGCCGGAGATCGTAGACGCCGAGCCGGACGAGGATCAAAGACCGCCGGAGCGCCGCAGACCGCAGTTGGAGCGGTAAAACCAATAGAAAATGGAGGAAATTATGGGTTATCAGGAAAGCTGGCTCTACATCGAGCCGCAGCACAAATTCAAGAAATTGATCCAGGCATACGAAAAGGCGGAGCAGTCCGGCTACTATGAGGTGGCCGGTGCGGAACCTCATTCCGTTATTGTTTTGAAGCAGCCCTTTGGAGATATTCCTGCCGGGAAGAAGCTGCTTTGGGTGTGCGGCGACCGTGGATTCCACTGTGCCGCTGGCGTATTTGGCGGGGAGCTGAAATGCTCCGGCAGGCTCCGCGTCATTCCGGTGGAGGCGGTGCTGAACGGCACCGACGATCCCCGCATGGAGGGGCTGGACTTTGACAGTCCGGCCCCCAGCGAAAACGCCTATATGAAACGATACAGCGTCGCCAATTACGCCCACCGGATGCGGGCGGGATTGGCAAGATGAAGGGAGGTTTACCATGATAAAGGAACAGTTGGAAAATAAACTCTATGAGCGTATGTCCGCGGAAAACGAGACGTTTCTGACCGATCTGAAAGCAAAGCCTGTGGATGAGATCATTTCTCATGCCCATGAAATTGCCTGCCGGGACAACCTGCTGATGCTTTTTGAGGATGAAACAAGCCTCTCCGAGCGGCAGCTTACGGTGCTGAACGAGTTTGAGCATCCCCTGTCACAGCTTTATACAGACTGGCTCTCCCGCGATACGGATGAGATGGATGCCTTTCGAGACAGCATTGCGTGCTGTGCGGATGATATTCTGCGGAAAAGAGTCGAAGAAAAATATCAAGATCCCGCGCAGCCCATATACCCTAACACCCGTTCGGAAGCCATGGCTCGCGGAGAGGTCTTTGAGTGGATGGCCAGCAGGGATCGGACGCTGACCTGTGCGGGAGCCTTTGAGAAGGGTGCGACCAACGCCTACAACGATGGAAAGCTGCCTGCTTTTTTGAAGGAGTGGACAGCGGCTTATGGCAAGGACCGCTGTATGTTCGTGCTGGCCTGCACCATGGCGCAGCGCACGGGAGATGAGCGGTTCTACCCACCGGCGCGTCAGTCCGCAGGCCGCTTTGCGGCGCTCCAAAAGCAGATGGGCGGGCATACGGACATTTACGCTGTGGACAATCACTCCTGCGTGATCAATGCGGCAATGGAAGAACTGGCCAAGCCAGAGCGCAGCGTGGAGCGAAAGACGGTGAAAAAAGATGCGCCGGAGAGGTAAAATCGTTTTTGAAATAAGGCAAAGGATAAAATGGCTTTATTTCAAAAAGTGATTGTCTTTTTGAAATAAAGCGGGTATAGTAGAGAGTATATTTCAACTTCTTTCAAAAGGAGGCGCATGAACAGATGAACCGGGCAGGTAAATTTGTCAATAATATGCCGGGAGATACTTCATATCAGTCATTTTGTCCTAATCCACTTCCACCAGTTCCGGGACTTGAATTCGATGAGGATATGCTTCAAATTCTGGTCAAGGCAAGCCGCAGTTTGAAGCAGTTGGATGTTTCTGCCCAATTGATTCCAAACGCCGAGCTGTTTATATCTATGTATGTCCGCAAAGAGGCGCTCATGTCCTCGCAGATGGAAGGAACACAATGTACCTTGGACGACATCCTTGACCCTGAGCTTGATACCAACGCAAACTTGGATACAGCAGATGTCGTGAACTATGTAAAGGCAGCTCAATATGCCCTTACAAGGCTTCATGAACTTCCTATTTGTAACCGTCTTTTCCGTGAAGCTCATGCTATTTTGTTGGAAGGCGTCCGTGGGCAGGAAAAGAACCCCGGAGAATTTCGACGCTCACAGAACTGGATTGGCCCTGCCGGTTGCGGCTTGAAGGATGCGCGATATATTCCGCCAAATCCGGAAGATATGGTGACTGCTATGTCGGATCTGGAAAAGTATATCAACGAAAATCAGGACTATGATCCTCTGGTACGGGCTGCCCTGATCCACTATCAATTTGAAACGATTCACCCGTTTTTGGATGGCAATGGACGAATCGGCAGATTGCTGATTTTGCTTTATCTGATGGAACAGGGATTACTGAAGGAACCAGTTATCTATGTGTCCTACTTTCTGAAAAAGAATCAGGTGGAATACTATGACCGAATCAGCGAGGTACGCAGAAGCGGAAACTACGAGCAATGGGTAAAATTCTTCTTGGAGGCAGTAGATTCCGCAGCCTCAGATGCTGTGGAATCTATAGAAAAGCTCTCAAAACTGCATGAAAAGAATATCGCTTTGTTGCCAAAGCCAAAGCGGAAAAAGGATAATCTGCGTATGCTGTTCGATTACCTTGAAAAGCATCCTATCATTGATATTAAGCACACATCAGAGGCTCTTAAAATCAGCTATAACACGACTTCTACCGCGGTAAAGACGCTTGTGGAGTTGGGTATCCTGCGTGAAACGACAAATGCAGCACGAAATCGTGTGTTTTCTTACGAAGCATATCTTGAAATACTCAGAAATGGAACTTAATAAGTCTAAAGCGCAGGCAGAAATGCTTGCGCTTTTTTCATGTCTCCAGGAGATGAACACTGTGCCCTATCTATCAAAAGACCAGATCGCTGCCGCCCGCGAGATGGACCTGCTGACCTACCTGCGCCGCTTTGATCCGGAGGAGCTGGTCCATATCGGCGGGAACACCTACACTACCCGCACCCACGATTCCCTGAAAATCTCCAACGGGAAATGGTGCTGGTGGTCGCGGAACATCGGCGGCACGAATGCGCTGGACTATTTGACCTGCGTGGAGGGACTTTCCTTTCTGGATGCCGTGCAGCGTATCCTTGGAGAATTGCCCTGTGTGCCGCCCACGCCAATGCGTACTGCACCGCCCGTGAAAACTGAATTTACCCTCCCTCCCAAACACGCCGACAACCGGCGTGTTTTTGCATATCTGCGGAGCCGCGGCATTGACGCTGAAATTATCAACCACTGCATCAAGCACGGGCAGCTTTACGAGGATGCCGAGCGCCATAACTGCGTATTTGTGGGTTATGAACATGGAAAGCCTGCCTATGGTGCGCTGCGAGGGACTCTTTCAGAAACTACCTTCGCCGGTGAAGTACCTGGCAGCGATAAGCGGTTTTCCTTTGCCGTTCCCCTTTGCGCCGGCGGCAAAACCATCTGTGTGTTTGAATCCGCCATAGACGCCCTTTCTTACCTGACGCTGCTGAAGCTGCGGGGGCAGGATTGGCGCGCCGCCAATACGCTGTCCCTCTCCGGCATCTATCAGCCGCGGAAGGATGGCTCCATCCGGTTCCCCGCAGCATTGGAGCAATACCTGACGGATCACCCCGGCGTGAAACGGATCGTGCTGTGCCTGGACAACGATGAACCGGGGCGGGCGGCGTCGGCAGCCATTCAAAAGAAACTTTCCGAGTATGAGGTCATCGACAACCCACCCCGCCGCGGAAAGGACTACAACGACCAGCTCCAGCTTGTGAAAGGGATCAGCGGCAGGGTAAGAACCCGTGGCGGCGAGGTGCGCTGATTTTCTTTTTCGGCTGGTTTAGGACTGCAAGCGGCCTGCGGCTGCTTTGCAGTCGCAAGCATAGCATTTGACCGGTCAAATGCGCTTGTTAAGGGGCGCAGCCCCTTAATATCCCCACAACAAAAGAAGGTGAACTGTTGCGAAAACGATATAAACGAGTGGAAATCCACTTAACCGAAGAAGAACACCGCCATTTGAAAAAGCAGGTGTCTTATACAGGCTTGAGTACAGAATCATTTATCCGTAGCCTCATCATGGGCCTTACCCTGTATCCACGTCCGCCTGATGAGTATGCCGAGATACGCCGCCAGCTCGCCGCCATCGGCAATAACATCAATCAGATCGCCCGCACAGTCAACGCCCGCGGCTTTGCCAGCGGTGAGGACATCGCCGCAATCACGGCGGCGCAGGAAACGATCTGGAACATCGCGGAGCGGCTGTGACATGGCATACACCAAGGTATTCGCCATCCGCGCAAGGCTAGACGACCGCGTGAAGTACGCCGTCAATGGGGAAAAGACCGAGCTGGACGAGCGGATCGTCTACACCGCTGACCCGGAGAAAACCGATACCGTGCGCTTTGTGACCACGCTGAACTGCCGGTCTGCCGAAACCGCCTTTGATGTCATGCGGAAAACCAAGGAGAAATTCGGCAAGACGGGCGGCGTTCTCGGCTACCACTTCATCCAATCCTTTGCTCCTGGCGAAGTCACACCGGAGCAGGCACACGAGATCGGGTGTGAGTTTGCACGGCGTCTGTTCGGCAATGATTTTGAGGTCGTCATCGGGACCCATTTGGACAAGGCCCATCCCCATAATCACATCGTGGTCAATTCTGTCTCCCGCACAGACGGCCACAAGTATCATTCCAGCCCGGAAAGCTATTACAACGATGTGCGCGGCACCTCGGACGCACTGTGCCGGGAGAATGATTTATCCGTCATCACCCCGCAGGGCAAGGGCAAGCATTACGCCGAGTGGAAGGCGGAGCAGGGCGGAAAGCCCACCGTGCGCGGCATCATCCGCGCCGACATTGACACAATCATTGGGCGAGCCTACACCTATGATTCCTTTCTTATGCTGCTGCGACGAAACGGCTACGAGGTGCGGCGCAGCCCCAATCGGAAATACACCACGGTTAAGCCATCCGGCGCTAAGCGGGCGATCCGACTGGACAGCTTGGGCGAAGGGTACACCGAAGCGGATATTATGGCGCGGCTCTCCCGCCAGCGGCACGGCGGCATGACCCCGCCGACCGTCACCCATGCCGTCAAGCGTTACCGAATAAAGGGCAAGCTGGCCACCGTCCAAAAAAAGAAAATCACCGGCTTTCACGCACTCTATCTCCGCTACCTCTACCTGCTGCGTGGGGGCAGGCGGAAAAAGCTGCCGCCCAAGCTGCCCTTCTCCGTCAAGCGGGAGGTCATTCATTTGGAGCGGTATGAGCAGCAATTCAAATATCTTTTATCAAGCGGGATCACTACTGAAGCGGAGCTGGAGCAGCGTATCCGTGTGCTGGAGTGGGACATCCGCTTGTTGGAGGAACAGAGAAAACCACTTTATCAGGAAAGGAGGAACACCAGCGATGAAGAAGCACAAGCCAAGTACAGCGCGGAGATCCAACAGCAGACTGCCGCCCTGCGTGAAAAGCGCGGGGAGCTGCGTCTGTGCCGCAGGATACAATCGGACATTCCGCGGGTATCCCAACAGTGCCAGCAGGCGCAGGCTGAACGGCAGGAAAATCTAAAGAACAAGGAGGAACACGAGCATGAGTACCAACGGTGAAACCGCTGACCTGATGGTGCGTGAGGGCATCCAGATCACCGAGAGCGCCCTCAAACTGGCGGGGCTGGGGGCGAAAAATCTTGCTGCCCTGTTGATCGCCCTTGCCAACGACAACCAGAAGCTCGCCGGCAAGACCAACCTCAAGCGCCTGATCCACGACGGCGAGGAGCTGACGATCTTTTCCGTCAAGCAGGAGGACTTGAAGGGCTTTCAGATGGAGGCCAAACGCTACGGCGTCTTGTTTTACCCCATCGTCAATAAGGTGGAAAAGACCGGCACGGTGGAGATCATGGCGAAGGCCAGGGACGCCAAGCAGATCAACCGCATTTTTGAACGCATGGGCTATCCAGCCCCGGTGAAGGAGGATACTGCCGCAAAAAAAGAGAACGCCCGCGCTCCGTCCGAGAACAGCTCCAAGGAGCGCGGGACTGGTGCGAGAGCGTCTACGGAACCGGCTACGGAGAAGGCTGACGCCCGCCCCTCCGTCCGCAGCCGTCTGATGGCGCTGCAAGCCGCGGCAGAACGGGATGGCACAGCTCCCACCAAGGACACCGTGAGGGAAGCCATTCAAAAGGCTATGCCTACGCGGGAATAAATTGATTTTGAGAAGGAGAAACGAACATGGCAAAGTTAGACGATTTGATCCAGCAGAAGCAGCAGAGGGACGAGGACTGGAAGGCAAAGAAAACAGCGGAGCGCGAGGAATTGGGGCAGCTTTCCGACGATGCGGTCATGCGCGTCACCAGCGAACCCGGCGCATACCTCCACTATCTGGACACGCAGGCCATCAACCCGCGATACAGCGCATCCAATGTGATGCTGGCGATGGCGCAGAACCCGGAGATCACCTACATCAACAGTCTGGAGGTGTGGAACCGGCTGGGGCGCAGCGTTAACCGCGATGAGAACGGCATGAAGATCCGTGTGTCAGACACCTATGTGAAGGACGGAAGGGAGTATCACGGCTATAAGATCGGGCGTGTTTTTGATGTGACGCAGACCCACGGCAAGGCCGGTGTTCCGGCGCTGAGCCTGAAAGACAATACGCCGGAAATGGACGCCGCCCTGCGCCGATTGCTGGACAGCTCCCCCGTTCCCGTGGTCACCAGCAGCACCATGTACCAGGACGCCGTTTATGATCCTAAGACACAGAGCATTACGGTATCCAGCCGCCTGATCGACAGTAAGATCTTCGCGGCGCTCTCCCGCGAGATCGTCCACGCCGGTATCCATGACCACGGGCGCTATCCCTACTATACCCGTGAGGACTGCGCCATGGACGCCGAGAGCGTCAGCTATATGCTCTGCCGCAATTTCGGCGTGGAGACCCCGCAGCCTGATGTGAGCCGCGTGGGGCAGGTATTCGACGGCATGGAGGTGCAGGATCGCCGCGGCGTGGTAGACAGCCTGCAAAAGTATTTCCGTAAGCTGCAAAACGACATTCAGCGTGAGATCTCTCCGCAGGAGCGCAAGCAACCGGAGCAGAACCGGCCCGTTCGCTGAGGAAGGAGGACGAAGCGTGAAAAAGAAACTTTCGCTTTTGCTGTGCATAGCAGTGACATTGTGCGCTATGAGCAGCACGGCTCTGGCCGCAGAGCCCATGACAGATGCCGATACGGTATCCGCGATGATCTCTGCCGCAGATACGCTCCCCGGCATTTCCGCCTATCCCGCCGAGGTCAGAGCCAGCGAGGAAAACGGTGTGTACCGATTAGAAAAGGTCTACTACCTGACCGCAAAGGATGATCCCGCCACGATCCCCACCGCTGACTTTGAGCGCGAGGGCCGCACCTATACGCTCCTTGATTTGCTGAAAAATGACCAGACAGAAACGGACACGCGGGAGCATATCGAGGTGGTCACGCTGGAGAGCAAAACCAAGGACATGACGGAAATCCTGAAAATGCTGGAGCCGAAGCTGGAGGTCAAGACCGAGGACGGCTATGAGGGCGTCCTGTCCCTTGACCATACTACCATTCAGGTGGAGGCAGCGGGCTACGGGACCAGCAGCCGCACAGTGACGGCGGAGCGCACCTATCCCAACCTCTCCGACGCGGATGTGTCCCTTGTTCCCAAGTCCGTGAACGAAAATGGCCGCACCCTGACCCTTGCCGATGTAAGCTGGCAGGAGGCGGCGGTCGATCCCACGGACGGCTACGATATTCCCATTCGCTACACTGCTGTGGCAAGCTACACCGGCACCGCCACCAGCAAGTATGCCACCGGCTACACCGTCACGGCGGACTATAAGGGTGACGTTACCCGTACAAGCTGCGATACAGTGGTCTATACCGCTGTCTTTTCCAGTGCTGGGAATGCGGCAGTGAAAACCGGACGCAGTAATTTTAACTGGCTGTGGCTGCTGATCCCCGCGGGAGCTGCGGCGCTGGGCGGCTGCGGCTATGCCGGTTATAAGGGCTATCACCACTACATCAATAAGAAAAGAGGGTACGCCGCATGAAAAAATATCTGACTACGCTGCTGGCCGCCTGCTGTATGCTGGCGGCTTTTTCCATGCCTGCATCGGCATTGGAGTATCACTTTGACGGCCCGGACGCAGGGTTGTTTGGACGCCCCACTTCAGACGATACCATTTATGTCACGATGGACAAGCCCGCGAATACTGACCGCAGCAAAAATGCCGCCTACATCCCGCCTGTCTTTGGAAGCCCAACCAGCTATACGCTGAACGCCGGAGAACTGCTGACGCCAAACCTTGTGGGCGGCTCGGCTGCGGCGGGAACGGTCAGCGGCACAGGCGGCGTGACCGTCCTGCCGCCCTTCGCTTCCGGCAGCACCGCTGGTGGAAATACCGGCTCCTACACGCCGGTGAAGTACACCGCGGTCACGAAAGACCTCTATTACAGCGGCGGCTACCTCGGTACACTGAAAATTCCCACCCTCGGCCTGTCTGTCAAGGTGTATCAGGGGACGGACGCGGACGCGCTCCGCAAGGGCGCAGGCCATTTTGTCAGCACCTCCATTTGGGAAGGCAATGTGGCGATTGCGGGCCATAATCGGGGCGTCAACAATCACTTCGGAAAGATTCACACCCTTGACATTGGGGACACCATCAAGCTGACCACCCAGCTCGGCACCCGCAGCTATAAGGTATATTCTGTCAATAAGATCGGCGTGGACGATACCAGCGTTTTGAGCGACAGCACGGAAAATATCATCACCCTTGTCACCTGTGTGATGAATCAGCCGGATTACCGCTGGTGTGTGCAGGCAAAGGCCAGTTGATTTTTTGACAACAGAAATAAGCTGCGTTATGCTGTATCTATCAAAACATAGGAGGTACAGACAATGAAGCGAGGAAGTTTTGCAGCCGGTTTTCTTACCTGCCTGTTGCTGATGGGCGTCACCACCACGGCCTTTGCCGCCGGGATCATGGCGGAGCGCAGCAATCACCGCATTTTTGTAGACGGGCAGGAGGTCCAGATGGAAGCCTATGTCATTAACGGCAATAATTATGTGAGGCTGCGCGACATTGGCGAGAAAGTTGGCTTCAATGTCTATTGGGACAGCACCAACGGTTGTGTGCAGGTGGAAAGCGGCAAGCCCTACACCGGAACCGCACTCCAGCAGACTGCCGCAGCACCCACAGACGGTTCCCGGTATGTTCCAAAGGTGGGCGATGTAATCCGCTGCAACGATGGTACGGACTACACTATTAAAGATGTATCCCGCTGGGATAAAAACGCTTTTTCCAGCGCACCGCTGGGAGAGCTGCCCACCGCCACCTGCGACTGGAGCAAGCTGCCCCAGCCGGTAATGCCGCAGGCAGAAGCAAGGCATTTTGTCAGCGGCGGGCAGGACTACCTTTTCCAGCGCAATCTCTACGAAACACGCCGGATGCTCTATACCTTGTATAATGCCATCGGGGATAACCCCGAAACATGGCAGAATGGCCAGCCGGTGAAATTCCCCAGCGGGAATGATAAGGTGAAGATCAACCTGACCATTTCCGCAGATGTCACACCGCAGAGCTTTTGGCCGTGGCGCTCGGAGCAGATCACCGAGTTGTTTAATTCCTGCCCTCCGGGGACTTACTCTCTGGAGGCATGGAATGTCTACAAAAACGGCGTGTTTCAATACACTGAGTACAGCATCTATGTGAGCTGACAACTTCATATCTCAACGCGCGGGCGGTATGCGAAAGCATACCGCCTTCTCTATTTTCCAAAATCAATAAAAGGAGAAAATGCACATGAAAAAACGATTGATCTCCATGCTGCTGTTGGTGGTCATGGTGCTGGGGATGCTCCCGGCCACCGCTCTTGCCGCCAGCAGCGAGGAGGAAGCCCTGGGCGAGGTCAATATCTACAACGGAGAGCAGAAGCTCTCCTACCTCTCCATCAACGGGCGAATCCGTGAGCTGATCTATACCTATTTTAACCATGTGGGTGCCAACGGAAAAACGAAGGAGATCCCTGCCTACTGCGTCAATCCGAATACAACGGGTGTGCCGCAGACGGTAGGCCCCGGCGAGAGCATCAAGTATATGGCCAAGGAAAAGGGCAACGATCCGAAGGTCATGGGTATCATCGCCAACGGCTATCCCACCCGCGGCCTTTCGGAATTGAAGCTGGAAAACAAATATCACGCCTACTATGCGACCAAAATGGCGCTGTGGTGCTATCTGCTTCCCAACTGGAACATCAATAACCTGAAGGTCAATCCCAACCTGACCGGCACGGAATTGCAGCGGGCACAGGCCATCCTTGCCGCTGCCAAGGACATCTATGTGCGCGGCACAGCTTGGAGCAAGGTGTACTCGCCCCGCGTCACTGCCACGGCTGACCGTGATACCGCTTATGCTGTTACCGTCAATGGCCAGCAATACAAACAGCAGGTATTCACCGTCCACTCCGACACATGGGTATGCAACTATGCCATCCGCGTCAGCTTCTCTGACCCCGGCTCCGTTCCCGATGGAACGCGCATCGTGGATATGGACAATAAGGACATTGCCACCATCACCACCTCCGGCACTGGGGACGGCTACGGCGGCAAATTCAAGGTGCTGTACCCTGCCGCTGCGGTGGCGGGCAAGACCGGCAGCGTCCAGCTTTCTTTTACCACCGATGTTTATAAATACGCGGTATTTTATGCCACCTGCGCCGAGATCAACAAGTACGGCAAGCTCCAGAACTATATGTGCGACACCGATCCTACCGTCACCATGCGCCTGTCCGCATACAGCAATTTCAGCGATGGGGAAAAGCCCGAAGCGCCTGACACCGGCCTGAAGCTCATCAAGCTGGAAAAGGGTACGGATACCCCTCTCAGCGGCGCTATTTTTGAGGTGGTCGATCCCGACGGAGCCACTGTCGGCACCTTCGCTACCGGCTCGGACGGCACCGTGACCATCCCTCTGACGCTGGCGGGCAACTACACCGTGTATGAGCGCGTGGCCCCACTGAACCATCTTATCAGCGATACTCCCGTGCAGAACATCAAGGTGGAGTATGGCAAGGTGGCGGAGCTGACCTGCTGGAACGAGCCTTACGGTACGCTCCGCATTGAAAAGCTGTCCAACGCCGGCGCACACCTGCCCGGAGCCATGGTACAGGTCAAGCACATTGAGAGCGGCGTGACCTACACCGCTGAAACCAATTTTGCGGGCTATGCCATTTTCGATGAGATCAAGCCCGGTGCCTATGAAATTAAGGAAATCACCGCCCCCTCCGGCTGGCTGAAGGACGACGCCACCTATACGGCTTCCGTGGCCACCGGCGAAACCACGACCTTTTCTCTTGTGAACAAGGAGCTGCCCGGTCTGCGGATCATCAAATATGACCGCAAGAACATGGTTGCCATGCCCAATGTCACCTTCGAGATTTTCCGCGACAGCGTTTCTCTCGGCAAATTTAAGACGGACGAGTTTGGCGAAATTCTCTTGACGGACGCTGCCCCCGGCACCTACCGCGCCGTGGAGGTAGACACCGGCAGCAACGGCCACATTCTGGACACCACGCCGCAGGAGGTGGAGCTGACCGCAGGGGACGGCATCAAGGAGCTGCTGTTCTTCAATGATGTGAAGCCCGGTATGCGGCTCATCAAGGTGGACAGCACCGATCCCAGCAAGGTCATCCCAAACGCCGTTTTTGAAATTCGCTCCGTAGCCGGTGATTACGGCCCCAAGGAATTTACCACCGACCAGAACGGCGAAATTGACCTTTCCAGGCTCCCCACCGGCGCTTATGTGGTGACGGAAAAAGCCTGCGAGGGCTATATCATCGACCAAGCGCAGCGTATCATCCAGCTTGACGCCAACGAGGACGCGCAGTTCGTGTTCACCAATACCATCAAGCCCTCGTTGCAGATCATTAAGACCAGCTCGGACGGGAGCCGCCTGAAAAATGTACATTTCCGTATCGCCAAAATCGAGGACGGAACACATTATCTTGACCGCACCACCAACGAGCAGGGCGAGATTCTGATTGCTGATTTGGAGCCCGGCGTGTACTCCGTGCGGGAAACCGCTACGGATTCCTCGCATATCCTCGACCTGCGGGAGTATCACATGGAGCTGTTCGCAGGCCGAACCAGCACCCTGACCATTGAAAACCAGAAACGCCCCAACCTGACCGTCTACAAGCACGACGCCGACACTGGTGAGCCGATTGCCAACACCGTGTTTGAAGTCCGTGCCGCAGACGGCCACAGTGTCGATCAGATCAAGACAGACGGTGAGGGCAAGGCGGAGCTGAAAAATTTACTCCCCGGCGTGTACGAAATCTCGGAAAAGTCCGTGCCGTCCCCGTATCTGCTGGACGCGCCCTCTCAGCTTGCCACCCTCTACCCTAACCGAGATCACACCGTTTATTTTGAAAACCATCAGAAGCCCGCACTGACCGTTAAAAAGGTGGACAGCGTGACGGGAGATCCCTTGCAGGGTGCGAAATTCCATGTTACCTACGCCAGCAACAATACCGGCAGCGGCGAGATCAATGACCTTGGCACTTTCTATACCGACGAAAGCGGCCAGTTCCAGCTCACCGGTCTGCGGGACGGCTGGTACAAGGTAACGGAGCAGGAGCCGCCCACGGGGTACGCCATCAAGGAGGCCACGCAGGAGGTCTACATTAAGTCCGGCACTTCCAAGACACTGACCTTTGAAAATATTCCCCTCTCTGCGCTGGTGGTGTGGAAGTACGACAGCGTCACCGGCGAAGCAGTCAGCAACGCCGTATTTCAAATGAAATACCTCGGCGGCACCAGCGGGACGGGCGGTACGGTCATCGGCACTTACAAGACTTCCGCCAATGGCAGCTTTACCGTGACGGGGCTGAAAGAAGGTACTTACATCGTCGAGGAGCTTGCCAGTGACAGCGGCCATATGATCGACTCCGCACCGCAGACGGCGTATATCAGCGGCAAGCAGCAGGATGTGGTGCAGCTCTATTTCGGCAACAGCCCCAAGGGCAGCCTGCTCGTCAAGAAGATCGACAGCGCGACACACGCGCCGCTCTCCGATGTAGAATTTTTTGTGACCACTGCGGACGGAACGGTGGTGGGCGACGCCAACGGCAAATTCGTGACGGACAGCGCAGGCAGCTTCACAATCAGCAATATCAACCCCGGCACAACGCTGGTGGTAAAAGAAACCCGCGCCAAGAGCGGCTATGTACTGGACGATACGCCGCAGACGGCCACCATCAAAGCGGGCCAGACGGTGACGCTGGAGTTCCGCAACGCGCCGAAAGGCTCGCTCATCATTGTAAAGAAGGACGCTGTGACCGGCAAGGCACTGAAAGGCGTGACTTTTACCGTCACTACTTCCTCCGGACAGTTCGTCGCGGACGCTGAGGGACAGATCAGCTCCAACGGACTCTATTACACCGATGAGAACGGTAAAATCATTCTCTCTGGGCTGGCTCCCGATACCTATGTGGTAACGGAAACCGCAACGATCCCCGGCTATGTACTGGACAGCACCCCGCAGACCGTGGTGGTCAACACCAACGACACGCAGACGCTCACCTTTACCAACAAACCCATCGGTGGGCTTATCCTCATCAAGAGCGATGAGGACAGCGGCAAGCGCATCTCCGGCGTTCAGTTTGAGGTGCGTAAGATGAACGACGAGATTATTGGCAGCTACACTACGGACAATAATGGTGTGATCCAGCTTCCTGAACTGGAAAGCGGCTGGTACACCGTGACGGAGCTGAAAGCCGCGTCCGGCTACCTGCTGGATACCACGCCCCATCGCATTGAGGTCAAGGACGGCCAGACGGCCACGCTGGAGATCACCAACCACAAATCCTCCCGCATTTTGCTTCACAAGGTGGACAAGGCAACAGGCAAGGGCATTTACGGTGCGGTGTTCCTGCTGTACGACAGCAATCACAACCCCATCGGTGAATATGTCACCGATCAGGACGGCTATCTCTATGCCGATGAAGGGCTGGAGGATGGCCGCTACTATCTGCGTGAGATCAAGGCGGCACCGGGGTATGTTCTGGACCCAGAGCTGAAAACCATTTATGTCCGCTACGGCTCCACCACAGAAATTGAGTGGAGCAATACCGCGGAGTGCGGCCAGATCCAGATTATCAAGAAATCCGCAGACGATAACGCCACCAATGGCCTGCCTGCGGGGACGCTGCTGGAGGGCGCGGTGTTTGAGATCTACAACAAAGCGGGTAATGTGGTGGACACCATCAAGTCCGACCGCAACGGACGCGCCGTCTCCAAAACGCTGCCGCTGTCCCGCTATACCGTCCGCGAGATCAAAGCGCCCGCGAATTACTCCATCAACCCCACAGTGATGACCGCCTATCTGGAATTCAACGGTCAGATCGTCACCTTTGAAGTGCAGAATACCAGCGTTTCCACCGGCGTATCCATTAAGAAAACAGGTCCCGTGCAGGCCGTTCCCGGTCAGCCCATCCGCTATGTGTTTTCCGACATCAAGAACACTTCCAGCGTCGCTCTGGAGTCCTTCTATTGGCGGGATCAGCTTCCCGCGCAGGTGACGCTGAGCAAAATCGTCACCGGCAGCTACAATCAGCCGCTTTCCTACAAGGTGGTCTATAAGACCAACCTCTCCGGGGACTACCGCACTTTGGCGGACAACCTGAGTACAAGCAAGGTTTACGTATTGGACGCCCGCCCCGCTGTCCTCGGCCTTGCTGCCAATGAGCGTGTTACCGAAGTCATGTTCGTATTCGGAAATGTAAAGGCGGGCTTTGCACAGGTAGAAACGCCGTATATCTACGCCGCCGCCCGCAGCGGTCTTGCCAATAATTCCAGCATCGTGAATGTAGCGGATGTAGGCGGTCTTTACAATGGGCAGTGGATTCAGGCAGTGTCCCGCTGGCTCACTACCGTCTACACCAAAACAACGGTGAAGCTGCCCAAGACGGGGTACTAAGCCTTGCGGCAGAATGACTTTCGCAGCGCCGCCCCTGTGTGGGCGGCGCTTTCCCCGTTGGTCCTCTGGCTGGCGGCAATCGCTGCCTATGCCTACGAGGACGGTATGAACCTCTTTCAATGGATGGGGCGTTTCAGCCAAGTGCTGGAGCGCCCCTTTTCCATTGGCTGGACTGCGCATACACCAAAATTTATGCTGGTGAGCCTGATCATCTATGCGTTCGGTATCGCCCTTTACTATTCCGGCAGAGAAAACCGCAGACCGGGCGAGGAGTACGGCAGCGCCAAATGGGGCGACCCCAAGGCGCTGTGTCAGAAGTATATGGATCATCAGCACAAAGAGGCTAACATTATTCTGACCCAGCGCGTCCGGCTGGGGATGGACGGCTACAAGACACAGCGCAACATGAACATCCTGGTCATTGGCGGCTCCGGCAGCGGCAAGACCCGCTACTTTTGTAAACCGGGCCTATATTCGGCGAATTGCTCCTATTTGGTCACCGATCCCAAAGGGGAACTGCTGAAGGCAGCGGGGGGCCTGCTTCTGTCTCTCGGCTATGAAGTGCGGGTATTCAATCTCATCGACCCCGAACAGTCCGACTGCTACAATCCCTTCGTCTATGTGCGGGAGGAAAAGGATGTGCTGTCCCTCATCGACAACCTTATCAAAAACACTACGCCCCGTAACGCCTCCAGCAACGACCCCTTCTGGGAAAAGGCTGAGGTTGCGCTGGATTCCGCACTCATGCTCTACCTCATCCACGAAGCGCCACAGGATGAGCAGAACTTTGAGACCATGCTCTACATGATGAACTTTGCCGACGTGCGGGAGGAGGACGAGCAGTACCGCAGTCCTCTGGATATGCTGTTCCGGGCCTTGGAGGAGGAGCAGCCCGCCCATGTTGCCGTTAAGCAATATAAGGTTTTCAAGCAAGCGGCCGGTAAGACCGCAAAATCCATTCTTGTGACGGCTGCCGTCCGGCTGGCGGCTTTCAATATTCCGCAGTACGCCGCCATGACCTCAATGGACGAGATGGACTTCGGCAGTCTCGGCGAGCGCAAGCGCGCCATCTTCTGCGTCATCCCCGTCAACGACAGCAGCATGAACTACCTTGTTGGTATGCTCTATACCCAATGCTTTCAGGAGCTTTACCGCCGCGCGGATCTGAAATACAACGGGCGGCTGCCTGTTCCCGTGCGGGTGCTTCAGGACGAATGGGCCAATGTCGCGCAGCCGGAGAGCTACCCGAAAATTCTGGCTACCTGCCGCAGCTACAACATCGGGCTGAATATCATCGTGCAGAATGTGCAGCAGATCAAGGCACTGTATGAAAAGGAACACGAAAGCATCATCGGCAACTGTGATACGCTGCTGTTCCTTGGCGGCGGCAACGAGCCGGCCTCACTGGAGTTTATCGTAAAGCTGCTGGGCAGGGAGACGCTGGCCACCCGCACACGGGGACTGACAAAGGGTAGAAACGGCTCCAGCACCACGAATTATCAGCAGACGGGCCGCGACCTCATGACCGTTGATGAAGTCCGCAAATTGGACACCAATAAAGCGATTTTATTCATCCGCGGTGAGGACCCGGTGATCGACCGAAAATATAACCTTAAGCGCCATCCCAACATCAAATTGACCTCGGACGGCAAGGCAAAGCCATACATCCACAAGCCGCAGGGCGCGCCGGATTACGCACTGCCTGACCTGCCCTATGCGTTCAAATCACTGAACGATTACGAATTTATTGATATGGAGGAAAACGAACATGAGCAAACAGAAGAACAACGGCATGATGAAGCCTGACAAGTGGAAGCGGCGTTACTGGACGGCGGTTGGTGCTGCCGTCCTCTGCCTCTGCTGCACCACGCCCGCGATGGCGGCGGGCGGCGATCCGCTGGATATTGTCAATAACCTTTCTGATTTTATCTTCAGCATCATCAAGGCGCTGGGCGTTATTATTCTCGGCTGGGGCATCGTGCAGGTGGGTATGTCGATCCAGTCCCATGATGCCAGCCAGAGAACGCAGGGCTTTCTTTGCCTCTTTGGTGGCTTAATGATCGCCTTTGCGAAGGAAATTCTGACCGCCATCGGTGCGATCTAATGAAAAGAGCCGGGAGATACTGCCTTGCGGCGGATCTTCCGGCTCCCTTGCGGGAGGTGATTTTCATTTGGATAACAACTGGATCGTAGAAAACCTGACCAACGCCTTTGGCGTTTGGAACAGTAAAATGACGGAAATGTGGTCGCTGCTGACGGAATCGCCCCAGACCTTCAAGGGCGGCACCATCTGGCAGACCATTGTGACCATCAACGGCGGGATGCAGGCCATCGGCTACGGGCTGCTGGTGCTGTTTTTTGCCATCGGTATCTTTCGCAGCTCTTCCGGCTTTCGGGACTTTCAAAGGCCGGAGCATTTGCTGCGCCACTTTATCTACTTTGTGCTGGCAAAGGTGGGTATCACCTATGGTATGGACTTGCTGGTAGATGTATTTGATGTGTGCAACGGCATTGTGGCAACGGCGGCGGGCAGCATCGGCGGTTTGACCGGCGCATCCGTGGCGCTGCCGCAGGAGATCGCAGACGCCATTGGGGATGTAGGCTTCTGGCAGAGTATCCCGCTCTGGCTGGTGACGCTGCTGGGGAGCCTGTTTATTACGGTGCTGGCATTCATTATGATTCTCACCGTTTATGGGCGCTTTTTCAAAATCTATATGTATGCCGCGCTGTCCCCGGTGGCACTGGCGTCCTTTGCCGGAGAGGGGACTTCCCATTTCGGCAAGGCATTCCTCAGAAGCTATGTGGGCGTGTGCATGGAGGGTGCGGTGATCGTTCTGGCCTGCATCATCTTTTCGGCCTTTTCCTCCAGCGGTACGCCGGTGGTGGATAGCAGCGCATCCGTGGTGACGCAGGTGTGGAGCTATTTGGGCGAGGTCATATTTAATTTGCTGGTGCTGGTGGGTTTGGTAAAGTCTGCCGACCATATCGCAAAAGAGATGCTGGGGCTTTAACCAAAATCATGGCGAATACCGCCACCGCTTCCGATTTCTTCAAATGCGCGAATAATCTCCTCAATTTTTTGAAAGCACTCACTGTCATTAAGACGATCATCTTCAATAATTGCTTTGATTTTACAGAGTGCTTGATAGCATTGTCCTTCCACTATCTGTGTAAATGGCTCATTCTGCTGTGGGAAAGTGATCTGCACCTCACCTTGGGCAAGGATGTGACTTAATAATTCCATAGCCAACTCCACTTTTGAACACCTCAACTTTCTGTATGGGGATTATATCCCCTTAATACATGGGATTATAACCCCCATAATATGAGTAGTCAAGCTGAGGAGGTTCCCATGATTAAATTCGACAAGCTATGGGCGGTTATGGAGCAGAAGGGTGTCACTACCTACGCCCTTCGAGAAAAGGGCGGCATTGACAGCAAGACCATTCGGCGGCTCAGAAATAACGAGAACATGGAGACAAAAACCTTAGACAAGCTGTGTAAGGCGTTAGATTGCAAGTTGGAAGATATTGCGGAGTATATCGCGGATTGAGTAAAGATGATTTGGAGGCTATTCCAAATCATCTTTTTTTATTAAATTTGCGGAAAGAAGGGGTTTAATTGGAAATCAAAATCAACAAAGAAATTAGAGCTTACCGCGAAACGCTCTTTTTTGGCCTGTCCACGCGGCAGTTTGTTTGCTCGGTGCTGGCAGTGGGTGTGGCCGTAGGACTATATTTTGGACTGAGCCGAGTGTTGGACCGGGAAACGGTGAGCTGGGTGTGCATTGTCGGCGCGGCTCCCGTGGCCGCTGCGGGCTTTTTTCAGTATAACGGCCTCACGCTGGAGCGATTTTTGTGGGCATGGCTGAAATCAGAGGTCATCATGGCAGGCAAGCGTGTCTGGAAAGCAGAAAACTACTATGAAGAAGCGATGAAACGCGAGGTGAAGAAGCATTGATGTTTTTTAAGCAGCACCGCAGCGCAGAACGGGACGCCTTTTCCGTTCCCCACAGCGTTCAAAAATCTATTCCCATCAAACGTATTTATCAAGACGGCGTGTTTCAGGTAAGCGGCAAGTTTTCAAAAACTTGGCGCTTTTTTGATGTCAATTATGCCGTGGCCTCCCCGGAAAAGCAGCGGGAACTCTTTATGACCTACTGCTCCTTCCTGAACTCGCTGCCCATCGGAGCCACGGCAAAGATCACGCTCTTTAACCGTCAGCTCAATCAAAAGGACTTCGGACGGACGCTGCTCATGCCCATGCAGGGCGACCGCCGTGACCTCTACCGCAACGAGTATAACGCGCTTGTTTTGGGCAAGGCGGCGGAGAGCAACAATCTCATTCAGGAGAAGTACATCACCGTTTCGGCAGAAAAGAAAAGCGTGGAGGAGGCCCGCGCATTCTTCTCCCGTGTTGGAACTGACCTCACTACGGGACTTTCCCGTATGTCCTCCAGCGTCCGTGAGATCACGGTCAATGACCGTCTGCGGCTTCTGCACGACTTCTATCGCCCCGGCGAGGAACAGCTATTCCGCTTCAATTTGGAGGACACCATGCGAAGGGGCCATGACTTCCGGGACTGCATCGCCCCGGACTGTATCTCCTTTCAGAAAAATCACTATGAGCTGGGCGATCATGTGGGGCGCACCCTGTTCCTGCGGGAGTATGCCAGCTTCATTTCTGACGCGATGATCACGGAGCTGATGGACTATCCCCGTAATATGATGCTTTCCATTGACATTATCCCTGTGGCGATGGACGAAGCAGTGAGCGATATTCGCAAGCGCATTATGTCCGTGGAATCGGATATTACCCGCTGGCAGCAGCGGCAGAATCAGAGCAACAATTTTACCGCCAATATTCCCTATGACTTGGAGCAGATGCGGAGCGAAACGAAGGAGTTTATGGACGACCTCATGAGCCGCGACCAGCGTATGATGCTGGCTTTGGTGACGCTGACGCACCTGGCAGATAACCTCGAACAGCTTGACCAGGACACCGAGGCATTACAAGCCATCGGGCGAGCGCGGGGCTGTCAATTTAACATTCTGCGCTATCAGCAGGAGGACGCCTTGAACACGGTACTGCCCCTCGGCCTCAAGCGCATTGACGCTACCCGCACCCTGACCACGGAGTGTACCGCCGTTCTTATGCCGTTCAAATCGCAGGAGATCCAGGACGCGGGCGGTATTTACTACGGCGTCAACGCCGTATCGCATAACCTCATCGTCTGCAACCGCGGAAATCTACTCAACGGCAACGGTTTTATTACCGGCGTGTCCGGCTCTGGTAAGTCAATGGCGGCAAAGCAGGAGGTCTCCGCGCTGGCGCTCTCCACCGACCATGATATTATCATCGTGGACCCGGAGCGTGAATATGGCGAGTTGGTGCGGGCATTGGGCGGCGAGGTCATCACCATCTCCGCCTCTGATCCAAATGGCTGCCACATCAATGCGCTGGATTTGTCCGAGGGGTATGGCGACGGCAGGGAGCCGTTGGTGATGAAGTCTGAGTTTATCATGTCGCTCTACGAGCAGCTTATGGGCGCGGATAAGATCGAGCCGCAGGAGAAGTCTATCATTGACCGCAGCGTGGGAAACATCTATCGGGAATATCTGAAAAACTATCAGGGCGAGCCGCCCACGCTGAAGGACCTCTATGACGACCTGATGAAGCAGGTCAACCCGGAGGCGCACCGGATCGCGTTGGCGTTGGAACTGTTCACGGTGGGCAGTCTGAATGTTTTTTCCCACCAGACCAATATCAACACAAAAAGCCGTATTCTCTGCTTTGACATTCAGGATTTGGGTGAAAATCTGAAATCGGTAGGCTTGCTGGTGATGCTGGATGCCATCTATAACCGCGTCATTCAAAACCGCAAGGCGGGGAAATACACCCATGTCTACATCGACGAGATCTATCTATTTTTCACCAACGGGAGCGGCAGCGGACACAGCATTACCAATTACAGCAGCGAATTTCTCTACAAGTGCTGGAAGCGCTTCCGCAAATACGGCGCGATGCTCACCGGCATTACACAGAATGTGGAGGAATGTCTGCTGTCCAATACGGCGCGTATGATGTTCGCAAACTCCGAGTTTCTGCTGATGCTCAATCAGGCCACCACCGACCGGGAGCAGCTTGCCCGCCTGCTGGGTGCATCGGATACGCAAATGAGCTATGTGGACAATGCCCCGGCTGGCCACGGGCTCATCAAGGTAGGCGGGGCCATCGTGCCTTTCGCCAATGAGCTGCCCAAAAATACAGAACTGTACCGCCTAATGTCAACACGCCCCGGTGAGGACTGACGCCATGCGGGACTTGAAGATCAGACCCGGCATGGATACGCCCAAGGCAAAGCTGAAAAATCCCGCGCCCAAGGACGCGGATTCTCTTCTGAAACAGCACATGGACAAGCGGCAGCGGGAAAAAGAGCCGGAAAGCCACGATCCCGTGCGTTACGCCACCGACCGCGTGGAGAGAACTATGCGCCGTGGCGCATCTGGGGCGGCGGATGCCTCGCGGCGTATGATAAAGCGCTATCAGGAGCAGAATCGGCAAGGTAAGAATGGTGCGTTGGAAAGCCGTACTGCGGCAGAAACGCTCGAAACCAAGGATAGCGTGACGCCGACAGAAAGAGGCCTGTCCGATACGCTGCAATCACAAGCTGCACGAGATGAAGTCGGAAACCGGACAATTTCTCCGCAAAATTGCGGAGGTCCCAAAAGCGCAAATGCCGCCCCGCAGGAGCGTGGGCGGCAGAAAGCTGCGCAGGACGCAAAAGCCGCCTATCGGCGGAACCTTGCCGAGAAAAGAATAGCAGAGCGGCACATTGTACCTCCACCGTCCGACCGTGGAGGTACAATGACCACTCCGCAGAAAGGCAATTCGGGGGCATCGGCCAAGGGCAGTCCTGCCCCCAAGAGCGGACAGGCCATGACCAAGGCCACGCGCACCATGCGTGTTCGACCAACTGACCACGCAGCGCCGAACAATGCAATCATCACACACCGCGCAAGGGCGGCGGCGCAGAGAAAGTCACAGCGGGCGATGCTTCAGGATTCTGCAAAGAACGGCGGAAATGCCGCAAAGAAGCTGAGTGGAACAGCGGTGCAGGCGATAAAGGCCATGGGCCGGGGTGTGGCATCTGCGGTCAACTCCCTCCTGACCGCAGGCGGCGGTGCGGTGGTGCTGGTGCTGCTCCTGACGGTGATCCTTGTGGCGGCAATCGTGGCATCACCCTTCGGCATCCTCTTTTCCAACGAAAGCCGGGAGGCGGGCGTTGTGCCGCTCTCCGCTGCGGTAGCGCAGGTCAATTATGAGTACAACGAGCGGTTGGAGGAATTGCAAACAGCGGACAGCTACGACTCCATCTCCGTGACCGGGCAGTCTGCCGATTGGATCGAGGTGCTGGCGGTGTTCGCGGTGAAGGTGGCAGGCAGTAACGATGCGGACGCCGCGGACGTGGCCACCATGGATGCCGACCGCATCGTGCGGCTGAAAGCGGTTTTTGGGGATATGACCACCATTGCACACCGCATCGAGGTCATTCACCACCCCGGCAGCGGTGACGACGATGGCTGGACGGAAAGAAACCTCTATATCACCATTACCGCAAAAACGGCAGAGGAGATGAAAACCGCGTATCATTTCAACCGTAACCAAATCGCGGCACTGGACGAGCTGCTGGAGCAGCGGGACCTCCTGCGGGAGCTGATTGAGGATGTGTACTCCGTCAGCAGGGACACGGCGGCGCTGCTCCGCGATCTGCCGGAGGGTCTGTCGCCGGAGCGCGAGGCGGTGGTACGCACTGCCTGTTCTCTTGTCGGCAAGGTGAATTATTTTTGGGGCGGCAAGAGCCTCGTGATCGGCTGGGACGCCCGATGGGGCGAGCTGCGGCAGGTCACGGCGGCAGGCAGCTCCACCACCGGAACTTACCGCCCCTACGGGCTGGATTGCAGCGGGTTTGTGGATTGGGTGTTTTACAATGCCACGGGCGGACAGCACATAATCGGCCATGGCGGCGGGGCCACGATGCAGCACAACTATTGCACTGATATTTCGTGGTCAGACGCACAGCCCGGTGACTTGGTGTTCTACCCGGATAATTCCCATGTGGGCATCGTTGGCGGCTGGGACGCCAACGGAGAGCTGCTGATCATCCACTGTGCCAGCGGCTATAACAATGTAGTCATTACTGGTAAGGAGGGCTTTACATCTATCAGTAGACCGAGGTACTACGCAGAATAAAAAAGATTTACCTTTTGTTCCCCCCTGACAGGGGTAACAAGTGATTCCTGGGATGCCCCGGCAGGTCATCGTATCTACGATGCCTGCCGGGGTTCTTCCGTTTCCTGGGTTTGTAGGGGGTCCGGTGCTTCCATCGTTTCTTCCACATCCAGCTGGCCGCTGCCGACATAGCCAATGCCGTTGTAGTGGATCTCCACGGTCTGCGGCGCGTGCTTAGACCACTTTACCTCTTTCTCGTGAACCACGATCTTCTCAATAAACAGCCGCAGCAGTTCCGGCGTCAGCTCCGTGATATCCGTATACCGCTTCGCTTTGTCGAGGAAGCTGTCCGTTCCAATCGCCGTTTCCCGCAGGCGCTGGATCTCGTCCTCTTTCTGTGAGATGCCGACAGTGATGAGGTTCTGTTCTTCCGTGTAACTGTCGGACAGCATCTGGAACTGCTCTGTTGTAATGCGGCCCAGCACACTGTCCTCATACAGCTTTTTGAAAATCGCGTCCAGTTCAGCTTTCCGCTTCCGTATGGCTGCCAGTTTCTTCTCCTGCCTGCGGATCTCCCGCTGAAGCTCGGCGGATTGCTTGCTGCCAATGTAGGCGGCGAACTATTCCGGATGTTCCCGCGCCGCACTCGTCACCCGGTGCAGGTCCTCCAGTACGATCTCATTCAGAACGTACTCCCGGATGTAGTGGCCTGTGCAGGCTTCTCCATCTTTCTTGTAGGTGCGGTAGGTAAAGTGATTGTACGCTTGCCTGCCCTCCTCTGTGTGATCGTGCGTTCGTGATGCGTGGCTCAAGCCGCAGTGTTTTCCTCGTCGGACTCATCCTCGAAAGCAGCAGCGGGCATGGCATCGAGCGACCGCGCCGCGGAATTGCTGGCGGTGGAATCGTTTATTGTGAGTTCTTTACCGATGTTTTCAAATCCTTCGGGGAATGTGTTGGTAGCATCGATGTTGGTTGTCACAGAGTATTCTGTTCCGGTCTTCGAAACAACGCGCTTTCCGATGCCGCCGAGGAAACCGCCGACCGACGCACCGGCCGCATGATTCTTGTTGACCGTCATATCCTCCACCTTGCAGCCGGTGATGGTCACGCTGCCGTTGCCGCGATAGTCATTGTCGGCCCAATTTCCTTCTGCGTCATACGGCGTGTAGAGCGCATCCGCATAGCCGATGAGTCCGCCAATCAGGAACTGCGTCCCGCCGCTGTCATTCTTATCGGTGACATTGACGGTCAGATCCTCCACGTTGCAGTCAGTCAAGGTCACGCTACCCTTGGCATAGCCGATAAGTCCGCCGATGCACTCCGCAGGCAGCAGGTGGGCGGAGATATAAGCATTCCCTTCCTCGCCCAGCAGGTTTAGTTTCATGGTCACATGTTTGACCGTCACGTTTTCCGCCGTGAACCTGTCGCCCACAAAGCCCGCCAGAGCGCCGAAAGCATGATACGCGTTGGGGCTACTGACAGTAGCCGTGTAATCCACCGTCATGCCGTCGATGGTCAGGTTCTTCACCGTCACGTTATCTCCGTAGCCGTAGATGGTGCCCACGGATTGGTTGGGAGCCGCCTCGCCGCGTTTTGCATGGTAGATCGTGCGATTGTTTCCATCGAATGTGATGCCGCCGACAATGTCACCGGTGCGCGTCGTATCGGCATAGCAGAGATCCAAATCAACGCCCAGTGCGTAGCTTGCTGCCTCAGAGGAGTAATCCTGCACGACCTTAGTCAGAAAATCGTTGGCATTATAGAGCAGCTCTGTGCCATTGCTATCAGTTTCGGATTTCCATTGGACACCGACCTTGACGATGGCTCCCTGTTCTGCGGCCATTTGGGTTAGTTTGGTATCTTCCACTTTTACAAAAGTCTCGGTAGGATTCCCCCATTGGTTCAGCTCTTCCTTATAATAGCCGAAATATTCGGCGCCGGGGATACCGGTGGGCAGGGTAAAGGCCTGATCGTACTTTACGCTCACATCAATGTAGGGAATGCCGTGGTCGTTGGCGTTGATATACACATAATTCGCCTCATCGTACTCAGCCGTGAGCAGCTTGCCGCCATTATTAAGCAGCCAATCTCTCAGCGGCACATTGCCGTCCCAGTCGAATCGGAGGAAATAGGTCATGGTATCCCACTTGGCGTAGAGGGTGAGGTCACGGGAGGGCATAGTCGTCCCGCTCCATGGAGTTGTGTATTCCACATCTTCATACCAACCGGCAAAGGTATAGCCGGTGCGCTTTGCATTCGTCATGTCCACAGAAATTTCCGCGCCGTAATAGATGCTTCCGCCGTTGGGGACGCAGCCATCGTCCAGACTTACTCCGTCGCCCAGATTGAAACTCAGTGTGTATCGGTTACGGGTATAGTAGAGATCCACCACATTCTGTGCGCTGTCGGCTTGGAGGGTGATTGAGGTGGACGAATCAGCTTTCGGCGCAAATCCCTCGAAGAACTTCTGCACATCCACCGCCTGACCGGTCACGCCGGAACTGGTCACAGTATCTTTCAGTACGTAATCCGTGCCGTCCACGTTTTGCAGATAGTAGTTTACAGTGTAGTTGACCTCGCCCGCGTTCCACTTGGCATACAGGGTGGTGTTCTCCGCAGGCATGGTGGCTGCGGTGAACTCAGTCGTACAGCCCGCATCCGTGTACCAACCATCAAAGGCGTAACCTACTCGGCTCAGGTCATTGGAGGTCGGAGTGGTGATTTCCGCACCGAAACGATATTTGCAGGATTTGGCGGTTTCACCGTTTGTCCAAACGGCATCGCTGCCGTTCAGGTCATAGGTCAGCGTATACTCGTTACGGGTGTAATACACCTTGACCACCGTGCTGCCGTCGCCCTCGACAGTCTTCTGCTCAAAGCTCTGTGCGGTAAATCCGGGGTAGGGCTTACTTTCGGCGGCAGTAGGCTGACCTGTAGCGCCGGTCTTGGATTCCGTGTCCGCAAGGGTGTAGTCATCGTCCGCGACATTCTGCTGATAATGCTCCACGGTGTAGGAGATACCGCCTTGCGCTGTCCACTTGGCGTAGAGGGTAATGTTCTCGGCAGGCATGGTGGCTGCGGTAAACGCAGTCGTGCAGTCTGCATCCGTGTACCAACCATCAAAGGTATAACCCGCTCTCGTCACATAGCTCTGCGTCAGGAGCTTGAGCGCAGCGTCCAGACGATAGGATTTAACACCGGGTTTCGAAACCCAATCTGCGTCCTCGGCGTTCAAGTCATAGGTCAGACTGTACCGCTTACGGGCATAGCTGATGGAAACCGTTCCGCCGTCCTCCGCGCTGACGGTGTAGTTCACCTTTTGGGGAAAGTCATAGGTGTTTTTCTCTTCGTCCGTAAGGAACTCCGCCGGATTGATGGTAACTGTTTCGTCCGTTTTTCCGGTGCGGGTCTCGGTCGCTTGTGACCACTTGCCGTCTGCCCCCTCTTTGCGGAGCACAAGGAAATAATTGATATCGACCGGCACCCACTTGGCGTAGAGGGTAAAGTCCTTGGCAGGCATGGTCGTTGCGGTAAACGCATTTTGGCAGGTTTCGTCCGTATACCAGCCGCCGAAGGTGTAGCCAAGGCGGGTGGGGGCATCGTTCAGCTTGTCAAGTTGATCGCCATAGCGATAGGGCACAGTGCTTACCTGACCATCGTTTCTTAATGTAAGCGTGTAGGGCGCGCGGCTGTAATAGTAGTTCTGGCCGCCCGTTCCGTCCGGACGGATGTGGATGCCCGCATAGCCGGGGTGGCGGTAGCCGATTTCGTCCGGCACAAGGGCCTTATCCGGCACAAAGTAGTTGTCGGCGGTGCCATAATGAACCACGCTCTTGGTCGGCGTTTCGGGATAGGTTCCGTCCTCGTTTTGCAGATAGAAATTGAGCGTGTACGGAATGTTGGTCTTGGGTTCAAACGTTGCCACCGCTACCAATGCGCTCTCCGGCATGGTGGTGCCGGTATAGGGGTGTTCCTTATCGTAAGAGAAGATGTTGCTCTCGTTTTTCAGCAGATAATACGTCCAGCCCGTAAAGTCATAGCCGGTGCGGGCGGGCGTTTTCAGATTGAGCGCCTCGTCGAATTTCCGCTGCTCCCAACCGATGTAACCGCCGGTGCTGCTCAGCTCATGAATGGGATAACCGTCCCGCAGGCGGTCCCAATGGACCTTGACCTTGAGCTGCACCGGAGTGGTGGAAAAGCTCAGGTCTGAGCCTTTGTAGGTGAGCGTCATCACGCAGTCGATCTCTGGCTCGTCGCAGGTCTGCCAGTTATCAAGTGCCAGCTTTATGTGCTGCTGACTGTAATTGCCGCCGTAAACACCGGTGTGATAGGCACTAAAGCGGGGATCGTCAAAGCTGATGTCAAACTTGTTCCAATCATACGTCTCGGTGCGGTCGTTGCCCGTTGTGAGGTCAAATCCGGTCAGCGCTTGCACCGATTGGGGCAGAACGACATCAAGGCCGCCGTTTTTCAGATAAACCGTCGGTGTGTCTTCCTCGCCGTCCGCATTTTCCATCTTAAATGCCGTGATGGCATGGGTGCTGCCCGCCGACCACAGTGGCGTTTCATCGGTGTATATCTCCGGTGTCCACGAAACCTTGCCCTTAAACGCGGAGAGGTTGGCGCTGATGTCCATGAACATGCCGACTTCCACATACAGCGCGCCCGAGGCATTGGAGGTTTTGGGTTTCCCCGCCTCATAGTGGAGCGCATACAGCACATAGCCATAGCCTTTTAAGTACGCGCCCAATTTGGCCACAATGCCCACTGTGGCCACCTTCCTCGATATGAGACTGACGCTCGGCCATATCTCCACACCGGCTCGCAGACCCACCGCACCCATTGCGTACAGCCGCAGATTGTACTGCTCGTTCACAAGATTGTAAGTGCGGGTGGTGGTCCTGTGCTTAAACAGGTAAACGCCGAACACATATCGCTTGGCATTGGTATAGTTGAAGTTCATACCCATGGCCATTCGGATGTTCAGCTCGACCACAAAGTCTACCGTGAGCTCAAACTTGATGATTTTTGCCACGGTCTTTTTCATGCTGAAAATCTGTTTGCGGTACAACTCCACCCAGTCGCTGTCCAACTCCAGCATACTGTTGTACAGCTCCTGCAAGCTGAGCTTGGAAGTGTCGATTTCTTCGCGCTCGCCGCCGGTGTCCTTGCCCTCCAAAGCATCCAGTTTCTTTCCCAGTTTGTTCACCAAGTCCTTCACCTTCGTCACGGTGTCCTTTTCGCCCTGAGAAACAACGGTGGCGTCGAGGTTGATGGCGGTGTAGGTATAAACATTCAGACCAGCCTCCAGATACACATCGCTGATCCAGTAGAAAATGAACTTGTGTTTCCAAACAAGCTTGCCGTGGGTGCTCAGATCCAGTTTCAGCTCCTGAATAAAGGTAGGTGTGACGGTGATGACAATGTCGCCGCCGTCCTTCTGGATTTCCTTCGTGACCTCCAGTTGCAGTTCCAGACGCACGCCGGACAGCGGGTTTCCGGACGCATCCGTAAAGTTTTGCAGTTTCTTTGTAATCTGAGCGCTTTTGACCTTCACACTGGTCTTGCCCCCGCCGTTGGCATTTGCCCTCGCCGGTGAGACAGCGCCGGAGCCTCTTGCATCATTCAAGGATAGGGTAGAAATACCGAGAGTGCCCTCCGGGTCGATGTCAATGGAACGCAGGTCGATCTCATCACCTGCCGTCAGGCCGCTCAGATCCATCTCGTCTATCGCCACGGAAATGCGGTCCGCCACAGTCTGGGCAAAGCCGCTTTCTACGGCTTGACGGGCGATCTGCTTCTCCAATTTTTGGGTGTCAACATCATGCAGCATGGCATCGCCGCTGATGGGGTCAGTGGTGTCCACATCCATGGAGGAGAGCACATCATCTTTAGTGGCATCGGTATAAGTAATCTGATAATAGTCAGAACCGAGCTCATCCGTGGTATAGTCCACAGCCGTGATGCGGCCGTAGCCATCGGACTCTGCGTTTCCGGCTGTATAGCTTTCGCCCGTATAGAACGCAAGGAAATCTCCCACATCAATGGTGGTGTTTTCGTCCAGATTTCCCACACTCGATGCAGCGGTAAAGGTCAGCTCCTCCACGGGAACGAGGATGGTATAGTCGTCGGACGGGTTCTCTTCCTTAGCCGTTTTACGGCTTGCCTTCACCGGCAGCACATCGGGAACGAACAGAACATCCTCCACCGCGGCGGACTGATAGGAATAGGTATTGGTTGTCTTGTTGACCCCAGTGATTTTCACATAGGAAACATCGCCGGTGTTGGCATCGGTGGTTCCGACTGCCACACGCTTTTCAGGCTCGGTGCCCTCATAAATGGCCACGGTGTCACCGACTGCCAAGTCGCCCTTATAAACAAAAGTACCTGTGCTGTCGGAGACAGCATCCATGGCTGTGCCGCCGCTACCAAGAGCAGCGACCGGCATGCTGAGTGCCTTGACCCGTTTGCCGTTCTGGGTGGCATTGCCGATGGCGGTTGCCGGGATGGATTTAACTTCCTCTCTGAGATGCCAGTTCAGCACCGGATCGCCCGCTTCCACGGTGAAGTGGTATTCCCGCACGGAAGGTGCTGTACCGTCAAAGTACAGACTGTTATCTTCCAATACCACCTTATAAGTGCCGCCCTCTGCCCATCCGCCTGCGGGCGGCGCAACGGTGTAGGTGCCATCGTGATTGTTCCTGACGCTGCCGACAACGAGGATCGTATTGCCGTCCGCGTCCACTTCGCTGGTGGGCTGCTCCGTGCCGATCAGACTGATCTTGCCCGTCAGGTCGCTTTCGGAATCGCTGTTGACGCGGATCGTAAAGTTCGGTCCGACATCCGTCGCTCCGGCGTAAGTCGGTGTTTCCACGCCCTCGATCGCATCGTAGTCCACCATCTTTGCGTAAAGGGACAGATTTTCGCTGAGCGGATCACCGTCGGCAACGGCCTTGTTATAGTTTTCATCATAATACCAGCCGACGAAGGCTTTCCCCGCTACCGAAGGCGTGGGAAGATTGGCAAGGGAAAGCGCAGAAGTTGTCTGTGTAAAGGTGGAAGTTGTTCCATCGGGCAGATGTAGCGTGATGGTATGCGTTGTGCTGTCGGAGCCGCTTCCACCAGAACTGCCGCCAGAGGAACTGCTGCCGGAGGAATTGCTGCCGCTATTCGGCTTGCTCTGATCTTCCTTCTGGGGTGTCTCACCCGATTTACGCCCCACGATGCCGGGTGCTGAATACCAAATCTCCACCGCCTCGTCCGCACGCATACACAGCGTCGCCATCTGGGCGCGGGTAGCATTGCCTTCGGGGGCAAAGCGTGTGCCGTCACCGTTCAAAAGCCCCTGTTTCCAGAGCTTCAGCACAGCATCCTGTGCGTAGGCGGGAGTACGCTCCAGATCCGCAGGCGTAGTGGTGATATTTGCGCCGGTCGCATAGTCCACTTGGAACGCTTCAAAATACCGCACGAAGAATGCTGCCATCTGTGCCCGGTTGATGAACGCATCGGGAGAGAATTTTCCGTCATCTGTACCTACTGTGATGCCGTACCTTGCTGCCCACTGCACATAGGGGGCGTAATACATCGTCTGCGGCACATCAGAAAACGGCGTCTCTCCACTGTGATCATCTGGATTTACACCAGCCATGCGCCCAAGCACCGTCACGAACATCCCGCGCGTCATGGTGCCGTTTGGTGTAAAAGTCGTGGCGGACGTGCCGCTGAACAGGTTGTGGGAATAGACATATTCCACAGCCTTGGCACACCAGTCCGAGGACTTTACATCCTGAAACGGCATTGTCTGGCTGGGCTGCTCCGCCCTGCCGCCGTTGCCTGCGGCAAGTACCTCCATGGGCAGCATCGTTACCAGCAGGACGATACTCAGCAGTCCGGCCACAAACCGGTTCCATTTTCTCCTCATCCGATACCCCTCCTCATTTTCTAATTGGATGCGCGGAAAGTACGGCAACCCTCTCAGGCACGCGCCTGAGAGGGCTTTGCACGCAAGCCCCTCCACAGCATGATGTTGCACTTTTATTTTACCATTCCCATACCGTGCTGTGTTGTGTTGTTTAGGGGCAAATCCGTGTCGTTTAGGAAAAAGGGGCCTTTACCGCTTGTGCAGAGGAACACACTTTGTTACAATGGCAAACAGGAAAGGAGGCGGTATCATGGAGCCTCAGCACAGAAAGATCTGGCCCGCAGCCACTCTGTTGATCCTTGCTGCCGCTGCAGCGGTCTTCTGCCTGTTCCGCCTGTCTCAACCAGACAGGATGCAGACATCGCTTCTTTTGAACTGCACACAGACGAACCGGAACGGTTGGACCTTTGAGACAGAAAGCGGTCCGGTGGAACCTGTATTTGGCTTCGGCGGCTATCTGGATGGTATTCCGGTGGACGGAGACAGCCCGGTGGCGGCGGAGCGGGTCATGGAGGAACCTGGTCAACGGGATCTGCTGCAATTTTTTGGCTTTGGTGCGGGGATACAGGTGTTTCTGGATGGTGAACTGCTCTACACTGACTTTCCAAACAAAGAAAACCGTGCGGATGCCTTTTTGGAAGATGTGGATTTCAGCAGCATTTCCTATGACGGCCTGTGCATCCCACTTCCTATAGACTGTGCTGGGAAGACGCTGCGGATCGTCACCTACGGCGTAGCCCTCAACGGTTTACGTTACCCTGCTTTCCCATCTCTGGTCAGTCGCTTTTCCGACTCTGTGACCGCTGTTTCCAGCATTGTCTGGCCCATGGCAGCCATCACAGCACAGGTCATACTGGCGCTTTTCCTGCTGCTGGTTTTCCTTTTCAGCGCCCAGACGGGACCGTATCTGTGGAAACTGCTGCCGCTGAGCGGCTATTTTCTGTTGACGGCGGTGCCTGTGGCGTGCGGCTCATTCTTCGCACTTTCTGCCGGATTGGATACAACGGGCAGCCTGACGGCCTGGCTCTGTCTCATTTATATTGACTTGCTGTTCTGCTTTCTGGCCATTTCCCTGCATGGTTGGAAGCGCCGGATATTGTTGATCGGAGCGGCGGCGCACATTTTGTGCTCGGCCCTGCGGTGCTTTACGTCGGTCACACTGTTTTACGGCAGGCTGATGGACTGGCTTGGCTTTGGCCTGTTCCTGCTGGCGGTTCTTTTGATGCTGCTCTCTCATGAACGGATGCTCCGTCGGACAAGCCTCTGCCTCTGCTGCGTCGCAGGCGCGCTGTTTGCCGCATGGTGCGTCAGCCGGTTCGTGGGTGTGGAATATCTCTATCCACTGAGCAATCCCATCACCTCCCTGCTCTACGGCAATCCGAAAGCGCTGTATACCCTACTGTGCGCTGTGACCGGTCTGCTCTGTGCAGTGCAGGTGGTGGCGGAGTTCATCCGCACCGCCTTCTCCCGCCAGCGGCAGATGATAGTCCTGCAAAGCCGCAGCCAACAGGCACAGGAGCAATACAAGCAAGCCCAAGAATCCCTTCGGAATGTATCGGCCTTCCGCCACGAGTGGAAAAACCACATCTCCGTGCTGTCGCTCTTGCAGCGCAAGGGGGATACCGAAGGTTTGACGGAATATCTTGCGCAGTTGGATGACCAGTTGGAGCAGCTTTCACCCCTCCATTATACGGCGAACTTCATTGTCAACACCGTTTTGCAGCGCTATGTAGCCAAGGCGAAAGAGATTGGCGCTGCCTTCCATGCAACGGCTCCGTTACCTGCCGAGCTGTCTATTGATGAGGATGACTTGTGCAGCTTTCTCTTCAACCTGCTGGACAATGCCGCGGAGGGCGCAGCCGGAACACCATCGGGCAAGCCGCGGGAAATTCGTTGTTCCTTGCAAATTCGCCAAGGCTACCTTGCCATCCGCTGCGAGAACACATTCAGCGGTGTGGTTGCCCTCGACGAGGAGAACAATTTGCTGACCACAAAGACTGCATCTGCCGACCACGGCTACGGACTAATTCAAATGCGCAGGATTGCTGCCAAATACGGCAGCACCCTTTCCGTCAGCTACAATGCGGAGCGTTTCACAGTCATGACCGCCCTCAAGCTGCCTTAAAACAAAAAAACGGACGCATGGGGAGACTTCCCATACGTCCGTTTTTTCATCGCTCATTCAGATATCGCACAAACTGTTCCCTGAATCGTTCGGCATACTTCCGCCCGATGGGCAGTTTCAAATGTTCAAGGGAAACAGTGCGGCTGCTGACTTCCCGCACACACGCCAGATTCACAAGAAAGCTGTTGTGGCAGCGGCAGAACTGCTCTGCCGGTAGATTTCCCTCGATTTCGGTCAGGCTCAGAGGGTAAAACTGCTCCCCGCTTTCCATATGAAACAGGCTCCCGTGGTCGCGGCTCTCCACATAGCGAATGTCTTCCAGCGGCAGCACCGCCATGCGCCCGCCCACCTTAATGGAAAAGGTTTTCGGTCGGTGATGGAGCCGCAGGTCGGTTTCAATGGCTCGTTTCAGTTCCGCTTTCGATACCGGCTTGAACAGATACTGAATCGGTCGGACCTCGTAGCCGTCTTTCAGATACTCCGAACTACCTGTGAGGAACAGAATACTGGTACGGTCATCTGTCATGCGCAGCTTTTTCGCAAGCTCCATGCCGCTCTCGCCGTCCATGAGAATGTCCAGGCAAAGCAGGTCAAACCGGTCGCCGGTCAGCAGCTGCGTTTCCAGTTCCTCTGCCGAGGAAAATGCAGCGATATGATGTTCGATTTCCAGGTCGGTGAGGACTTCGCCGCACAGTGCCGCCGCTTCCTCCCTCGTATCCTTTTGATCTTCGCAGACCGCCACTGTATACATCGCTCATCACCTCCCGGAGATCAGATAGATTTTAGCACAGATTTTATTTTTTTACAACAAAGCCGTTTGTTCGGACATTTCAAGCATCGACGGATCAGCGCGCAAGCGACATGGAGTAACGGCGACTGATTCAGTTAAGGAAATGATTGTCCTGGTCATGTTATGCCGCTAAGAAAACTATCTGGATGTGTAATGACTGAACACCGCTTTGTGTTGCTCAAAGTACCATATTTTCTTTTTCCATCGGCTCATTATGCCGTTGGAAAATTTTTTTGAAAATTTTTGCCGAAACTTTGCCAAAACCGCACCTTCCATTCGGGATAGAAGCGAAAGGGGAAGAAAGCCGACCTCTCGGTGCATGAGAGGAGGTGAACGACTCTTGGAGCTGACACCATCCCAAAAGAAAACCGTTAGACATCAGTTCGACAGCTTTTGCAGGAAGGTTCTGCGTGAAGAAGCCCGCGATTATGAGCGTCATATCGCGTGGCGTTCCGACCATGAGGTATCCCTTTCGGAGCTGTCAGAGGAGCAGGAGCGCCAAATGTATGTGCTGGACGAGTATCCGTCCGAGCAGACGCATTTTCATGTGCAGGGCTATGATGTGGCAATCGAAAACGAAGATCTTGCCAATGCCCTGACGGTGCTGCCGGATGATAAGCGTGACATTGTTCTGCTTGCGTATTTCCTTGATATGACCGATCAGGAAATCGCGGACAAGCTGGACATGGTACGCCGTACCGTGCAATACAAGCGCGCTCAGTCCCTCAAGGAATTGAAAAAAGAAATGGAGGTTACGGAAGATGGCCCGCAATCTGAGTAATGCCGCTGCATCTCTGCTGCCTTACTCGACCATCGAAGCGGCAGCGTCCGGCAATGTGGACGCGATCAATGCTGTGCTGAAGCACTATGAGCGTTATATTGCGGCTCTGGCAACCAGAACCCTGTATGACGAAAACGGTGTTCCGCACCTTTGCCTCGATGAAGAAAAGGTATGCAGGATGCGGACCAAGCTGATTACCAAGATTCTTGACTTCAAGGTAAACAAAACAGCCTAAAAACCCATAGCAGCCCGTGCAGAAGCGTGTACCCCTTTCCATGCTTTCTGCAACGGGCTATTTGTGCATCCGCGAGGAAAGGTTCTTATCGCCTGATAGGAGCCTTTCCCGGCTGATCTACAGCCAAATATCACACGCGCCTGAAAACGCGGATATGCTGTACCTTGAAAATTTCATAGGCAATCGGATAACGAACCTGGACGGAGCAAAGCCCAGCAAATGGCGCGCCATGATCCGCACGGAAAGGAGAATTTGGGCGAGCGATTCAGCCAGTTTGCATCTGTGTGTGGCATCACAGATGGCCATGACCTCCGTTCAGCTAACGATACTCCCGCGTTGAACGCCCTCAAAGCATTGCGCGGCGCACCCATCAGCATGGGCCGGGGTGAAATTCCCGTGGGCGGCTGCCAGCCGCCGTCCGGTTTTGCCATCATTTATAGCGAGATAATAACAACCTATAATTTTTACTATTTTGGGAGGTATCCCCATGACAGATAAAATCGGCTTAACGATTGAAGAAGCCGCAGACTATACAGGCATTGGCAGAAACACTATGCGGAAGCTCGTGGAATGGGAGAAGATTCCCGTACTGCGGATCGGACGCAGATACATCATCCGCATAGATGTCATTCATAAGTTCATGGAAGCCAACCAGGGTGCAGATCTTCTGGTGCGGGAACAAGTCCGTGTGGTCAGATGAAGGACAGGACAGTGCGGAGCTTTTTATTTGCCGGTTCATGTGCGGTCTGCTATAATAGCAGACAACACATCATAACAGCTCCGTTTGCCGCTATGAGAGGAGAAGCACTATGGCAAAAGGTTCTGTAAGAAAAAAGGGAAAGAAGTGGTACTATCGGTTCTATGTAGAGGATGCCAGCGGCAACAGCGTCCAGAGGGAGTTTCCCGGTTCTGAGAGCAAGAGCGAAACGGAAGCCATGCTCCGCAAGGCCATGGCAGATTATGAGGAAAAGCAATTCGTAGCAAGATCTGAAAACCTGACCCTTGCAGGGCTGCTGGACAAGTGGATCGAGGAGGAACTGAAGCCCGGTTCTCTGAGCAACGGCACGGTGGCCGCCTACATCGACACAGCCAGACGCATCAAGAAACACCCCATTGCCGACCGCAAACTGAAGAAGATCACACCGGATCATCTGCAAAGCTATCTGGACCTGCTGAGCCTTGGCGGTGAATGGCCGGACGGCACGGTGAGGAAAGCGCTGAGCAGCGGCTCCATGCGGCAATACTCCGCTGTGCTGCAAGGTGCGTTCCGCTTCGCGGTGTTCCCGAAGCAGTACCTCTCCTTCAATCCCATGCAGTATATCGTGTACCGCAAGAGGACGGAGGACTATGACCTGTTTTCGGAGGACGGTGCGGAGGAGGATATTCCCATTATCCCGACGATCTCCTACGAACAGTTTCTTGAACTGAATGAGATGCTGTCCAAAAAGAAAAACCCTGCCCTTCTGCCTGTCCAGATCGCGTACTACACCGGACTTCGCATTGGCGAGGCTTGCAGCCTGACCTGGCAGGACATTGATTTGAAGGAGCAGCGGCTGACGGTGAGACGCAGCATCCGCTACAACTCGGCGCGGCACAGGACGGAGCTTGGCACCACGAAGCGCAAAAAGATCCGCTCAGTGGATTTCTGCAACACACTGGCGGAGATTTTGAAAGAGGCAAAGAAGGCGCAGATGCTTGACCGCCTTGCCTGTGGACCGCTATACAGCCAGAATTACTACTTGAGCATTGAGGAAAAGAACCGCACCTACTATGAGGTCTACAGCCTGCCGGTTTCAGAGCATCCTCCAGAGGGCTATCAGGCGATCAGCCTTGTTTGTGTGCGGCAGGATGGCAGGTATGAGTCTCCGGCAACGGTTTCCAATATGTGCCAGACAGCGAAGAAAAGATTGGACGGTATGGAGAGCTTTCATTTCCACCAGCTTCGTCACACCTTCACCAGCAATCTGCTGTCCTACGGCGCAGCGCCGAAGGACGTGCAGGAGCTTCTTGGTCATTCGGATGTGACGACCACAATGAATATTTACGCACACGCCAGTAAGGAAGCCAAGCGAGACGCCGCGAAACTGCTGGACAAGGTGCAATAAGACTTTCCCTTGTTCTTTCCTGACAAGGGAAAAAACAAGGGAAATTGAGAGTAGAGAAACATCCAGACGCCTTGAAAAGCAAGCAATTTCAGCACTTTTGAGAAAAATGATTTACAAATTTCGATTAGTAATATATAAGCGAGGGTGTTACAGCCTTCGCTTTTCCTTTAAGATGA
>ENA-UOJD01000543-UOJD01000543.1-human-gut-metagenome-genome-assembly--contig:-P48-NODE-543-length-52424-cov-51.592660_pt1 | contig 52424 bp, 48 predicted proteins | sample MGYA00242342_ERZ723889 | MGnify/ENA metagenome assembly ERZ723889 | reverse complement strand
CGGTGAAGCCGCAGACATCCGCCATTATCTGGACACAGACAAAATCGAAGATGAAATGCTCAATCCTATGAGAAAGAATGAAGAACTCTTATTTGACTCTATAGATGCCATATCTAACATCTGTTTAACCAAAATCAATAATAAGAGCACGCATATTTTCGTCAAACGGCTGGCAGCATACAATCTGTACATTAATTTTTTATTTATCAGCGTTTCACATACCATACAAGTCTCCTTGAGAATGAAGATTATAAAAAGCAAATCTCTGTTTTATCGTTTTTGCAGTCTGATTCTTCAACTGTGGCATTTTCTGTTGCACCAGAAGTTCTAATTTCTCCATTTCTTCATTCGTTAATGATTTTTTATCGACAAAAATGGGAATCACTTCGTTTGTAATTATCAGGAAAAAATAATAGTGTTTCAATTTGTAATAGTTACTGATTGATTCATACCCCACAATCCTGCTTTCTACATAAAAATCGTTAATTTCTACACTATTAGGCAAAAAATTTACTTTACCAAATTCATTTTCCATCTTATACTTTTTGCATAAACGCATTGCCGCAATCCTGCAGTTATGAACAATCAACCATGTCGGCGCAATAAATGCTGCCACAACCACACACATATTTTGTATCATTAGTTCAGTGGATTTCACTCGAAGCATACATGTAAAAAGAAATAGTATGGCAACGACAAAAACTCTGTATAATGCCATGTAGCGAAAATCCTTTACTTTATAAAACAGTTCAACAAACGCTCTTGTTTGATATATGTTTATTAATTCCATTTTTACAATTCCACCCAATCCACTTTCATCTCCGGCATCCAGAAAATCTGTTTTTTCCATTCAAGATATTCTTGTTCATCTAAATATTTAACGGATTCTCCCTGACCGACAATATATACTTTTCCATCACCATCTTTATCATATTCCTCTGGGAAAACATCGGAATTAATCGGAACATTAGTAATCTGATCTACACTTACTTTCTCCACAAACTCCTTTTTGTTTTCATCATACTGATATACGGAATAAGGCCAAAAACCGTCCTGATAGTCACTATACATCGAATGAAGCGGACTTGCCTTAATTACTCCGTGCTCATAATAATCGCATCCCCCTGCATATGCAAATTCAAGTTCAAAACCATTTTTTTCTTCCGAATACCGATAGACATATTCTGTTATATCTGCCATATAAAATCCTACTGTAAAAATAAGTAATTCTACAGTGCCATCACCGTCCACATCTGCCACCGCAACTTTGTTCGGGCAATAAGCACGCTCCATATCTTCCCGAAAACGTTCCACATCTACATTACTCTTCTGATGTCCAAAGCAGTATCTCCCATCCGGTAGAAATCCCGTTGTATCCAGTGTTTTGATTGCATTATAATATGCCTCATTAATCTTATCATCCTCCGAAAAACGAGGTACTTTGCGTTTCAGTTTCTCCATATCATAATTTTTGTCTATCTCTTCCAATAACTCTTTATTGCTTCCTAATTCACACCAATCTATTTTCATCTCCGGCATCCAGAAAATCTGTTTTTTCCATGCAAGATATTCTTGTTCATCTAAATATTTAACGGATTCTCCCTGACTGATGATATACACTTTTCCATCCCCGTCCTTATCATATTCCTCTGGAAAATTATCTGGATTTTCCGGGACTTTTGGAATCTCCTCTACACTGGCTGTAAGCACAAACTCGTTTTTATTTTCATCATACTGAAATACACTATACGGCCAAAAATCATCCTGATATATAAAACCTGAGTAAAGCGGCTTTGCCTTAATCACTCCGTTCTGATAATAATTACATCCCGCTGAATATTCAAATTCAAGTTCAAAAGCATTTTTTTCTTCTGAATACCGATAGACATATTCTGCAGAATCTCTCACACAAGTTCCTTCAATAAAAAATAGTAATTCTGCCGTACCATCGCCATCCACATCTGCCACCGCAACTCTTTCCGGACTATAATGCTGTGCCCTCTGTTCCTGAAACCGTTCCACATCTGTTCTGCCGTCCTGCTCTATAAAAAAGCAGTATCTCCCATCCGGCAGAAATCCCGTTGTATCCAGTGTTTTGATTGCATTATAATATGTCTCATTGATCTTATCATCCTCCGAAAAACGAGGAACTTTACGTTTCAGTTTCTCCATATCGTAGTTTTTGTCTATCTCTTCCAATAAAGCTTCATTTTTTCTTGCAAGAACAGCCTCCTCGCTCTGGCTCTCCTTTCGCTCGATGTATTCTCTTTGTTTCCTGTTCAACATTTCTTCATTCCAGTCCAGCGGAAGAAACTCTGATGAGCAGACTGTGTCAAGCTCCGACACTTCATAATATTGCGGCAATACCACACTTTTGTCGCCGACACCCATTCCACATGCATAGAATGTGCCGTCTGTTTTTTCAATGATCGTATTATCCACATAATCATTACCGAATTCTTCCATATCGGTAATATCATCCTCTTTGGCTGAATAATTCAAAAGTCCTGTCCACACGCGCTGCACGTCTTCTGCCACCTGCACCGGTGTTTCAATCATCGTGGCTTTATCCGTTCCGCAGTTTCCACTAAAGTTGTATCCCCACGTCCAGAGTGTTCCATCTTCCTTCAGTGCGGCGTGGTTAAACCATCCGCCTGTGATCATCTTCACATCTGTCAGAATCTGCTGTGGCATTGTGATACAATATCCCGTACTCTGATAATTCCAGATCATTCCCCATGTCCAGACTGTACCATCCTTTTTCAATGCAACTACATCATCACGTCCGCACCTCGCATAACTGACATCTTCCAGCAAAAGTGCCGGACTGGTGACATACCGTTTTGTCGGATATGCCAAATCTTCCACTGGCATTTCTGTATGCTGCAATAACATATAGGTAGAATCATTTCCAAGACCATAAAGTTTCCCTTCCTCCGTCAGATAGACAACAAAGTCTTTCTGGGAATAGTCCACATGCACAACGTGTTCCGCGATTTTACTTTTTTTCTCATGAAATTCCTCGTCCGCATACCCAAGTCCAATCTGCGCATACTCATTATGTCCACTGCCCCAGAGCACACCATCCTCATCAATGGTATACAGATTGAACTGGTCGCCACAGGATTTCATATAATAATCTTCGATTGTCTGTGCATCCAGCCGCATATCGTAAAGATCGCCCGCGTCGAAAGAATATCCTGTCTCTTCTTCTGTCTGCGTGTCACTTTCCGTCTGTGAAACAGTTTCGATGGAATTATTTTGAGTTTCATTTTCCTCCATAAACACCATTCCTACAAAAATAATGACCGCCAATGCAATCGTTCCGCCTGTGATGCCGCACTTGATACGATTCTCTTTATTTGCAAAATACTGTTTGATTTTACTGCTCATATTGCTTTCCCTCTATACTAATCTTCCACTTAACCAGATATTCCTATATGCTAAAGATAATGTGTATGATGCTTAAATCTGTAAACTATATTTTCAGTTTACAGTATTTTATTTTTTTATGCAAGAAAGTATTAACTATATTTTTAGTTTTTTATTCTTTCAAAACTATATACGACCAAAGCTAAATGTGATAAGATAACATCTGTATTTTAACAACTTTATGAAAAAGAATTTCTATAAAGCACAGCAACCTATACGTTAAATTAAGGGAGAAATTAACCATGAGAAAAAAATTTTTAGTTTGCATCTTATTACCATGCTGCATATTGATTGCTGCCTGCGGTCATACGGCTGATACGAAAAACGATCTTTTATCAGAAAATATAACATCTGACACCGAGACAGATACCCAGACATCTGACTATGAAAAATACAACAACTATGGATCAACAGAAGAACAAATGGATGAAGCGATAACAGAAACCAGTGAAACTGCCTCCTCTTCAAAAGAAAACGATTTACCGGAACAATCTTTGCAGAAATACAGCGATGACTGGGACGAAAGCCAGATTTTGGAAGAACTCCAAAAACGGAACACCTATCACGACTACTGCTCCTTTTACCCGGAGTATGTCCGATATATGGAAAATGTAATGGAAGTCCGGGATATTTCCATGAATATTTACCCGATTTATGCTACAGATACAAGATATTATCAGGCTTCCGACTTTAGCAATGTCCCTCCGTTAATCATTCATCTGGCAAAAAATGAAATCTATGCCAGACACGGATACATTTTTAAAAATCAGGACTTAAATGCTTATTTTTTGAGCCAGCTCTGGTATTTACCGGAATTCGACTCGGAAACTTTTGATTCCTCTGTATTCAATGAATATGAAAACGCGAATCTTCAATTATTGGTACAGCTTGATACTTACAAATAAAAAATTCCCTTTCTGGTTTCTATTCCTCAAACTATATGCTTCTTAATAAGTGATTTGCAAATCAAATATCACACATAAAGGAGAAAAATTATGGTAGTAAAAGAGGAGAAACAGGAACCTATGTAAAATGGTTACAGCAGGGATTGCACATCACAATGATAATTGGCTGTTCTTCTTTATTTAATTTTATAGTTACAAATATTATCTATTACCGTTTCTTATCTGTGGCATCTTCTCCCGAATCAGCGCAAGAAATATTTCTCTTTCCTCATGTGTCATATGCTCTTTATCAATGAAAATAAACCCTAAATGATCCGCCTGTTCCTGCGCTTTGCTTATGGACATATATAGTTTTGTCCTTAAAAGATAAACCTCTTTCAAATCATAAAATTTTTGAAATGACTCATATGAAATCTTCTTTTCCTGCTTGAAATCTCTTTGATATAACAAATATTCATTCATAAAGATGCAGCTTCCATGGATTTCTCTGATTCCATATTGATCTTGAAACCGTTCTATCGTCATTTTGCAGACTTTCTTTTTTTCTGCATACCAGAAAATGAGCAGAAAAACTCCACCTCCAAGCATAAATATTGCCTGTCCTTTTTGACCATATCTCTCAAAAATTACGGTCAAAATCCCTACGCCAAACACTATTGCCCCATACACTGCCTTATACCATGGAAATATTTTTGAAAAATACTTATCAAATATATTGTAATTAAAAATTATTTTAAACTGATGATTGTTTTCACTCTTTTCCATATTCCTCGTTTGCATTCATTTTCTCCTAAATCTTTGTTTTATAAACCCAAAATTTAATTTTTCATTTTATATTTTATACTATACGAATTGCTTCTTTTTTTAATTCCATTTTCAACACATCCTGACCGTTATTTTGGTAACTTCACCTGTGACATTTTTTCCCGGACAACTTCAATCAGTACCTCTTCAGACTATTTCTGTAAATTCAGAATATTTTTTTATTTTCTAACGTCCATATATACTTTGCTGCAACTCCCACGGTATTTTTAACTGTGGCATTTTTGTTCTGAAAAGTTCTGCAAGTTTTTCTCTGTCTGCTGGCGAAATTTTGCTTTTTTCTACACAAAAGAGTAATCCGCCTCTGGTTTTAAAAATATAATAATGCTGGCTGGAATAATATTTTTTGATTCTTTTGTATGCAATCTTACAAACAATATTATTCAAATCTCCTGATACCGCAATTTCATCTTCGAGAAATGCCACTTTTTGGAGGTATTCACTACTGCCGTCTTTCTTTTTGGGACAGATCATATTAAGTTGTCTTTGATAATAAATGATTAAAAATATCACCGTTGCTATCAAGGAACCTGCCAACAGTAAGATCATCGCAATATCTTTTATCAGCAAAAAAAGAAACAGACATATCGCCAGAAAACAGAAAATGATTTTTATAATTGTTATACCAACGTTCTTCCCGGTCTTTTTATATATTTCCTTTGCACTTTTTCGATTAATTGTGCATTCAAACTCCATTTTATTCCTCACTCCTTTTCCCAACCTGAAACTATGCTAATCCTCTGGCTCGCAGCCACGGCATTTTTTTGTGAATGATCCGAAGCAGTTCATCCTGCTGCGCAATTGACATTTGCAATTTGTCAAGAATAATAATATGTTGGTCCTTTGTCTGAAAAATAAGAAGATACTTTTTCTTTCGTAATTTTTTGATCTCGCCATAAGGAATTTCAAAATTTGTATCATTGATTACGTTTGTCACTCTGATCACTTCTTTTTCAAAAGATACCACCTGACGAAACTGCTTTACATCATATTGTTTCAAAATGCAGACTGCTTCTCTCCTCTGGTCAACGAAATACACCACAATCTCCACGATTGCCCAAATGCTCAATCCTATGAGAAAGAATGAAGAACTCTTATTTGACTCTATAGATGCCATATCTAACATCTGTTTAACCAAAATCAATAATAAGAGCACGCATATTTTCGTCAAACGGCTGGCAGCATACAATCTGTACATTAATTTTTTATTTATCAGCGTTTCACATACCATACAAGTCTCCTTGAGAATGAAGATTATAAAAAGCAAATCTCTGTTTTATCGTTTTTGCAGTCTGATTCTTCAACTGTGGCATTTTCTGTTGCACCAGAAGTTCTAATTTCTCCATTTCTTCATTCGTTAATGATTTTTTATCGACAAAAATGGGAATCACTTCGTTTGTAATTATCAGGAAAAAATAATAGTGTTTCAATTTGTAATAGTTACTGATTGATTCATACCCCACAATCCTGCTTTCTACATAAAAATCGTTAATTTCTACACTATTAGGCAAAAAATTTACTTTACCAAATTCATTTTCCATCTTATACTTTTTGCATAAACGCATTGCCGCAATCCTGCAGTTATGAACAATCAACCATGTCGGCGCAATAAATGCTGCCACAACCACACACATATTTTGTATCATTAGTTCAGTGGATTTCACTCGAAGCATACATGTAAAAAGAAATAGTATGGCAACGACAAAAACTCTGTATAATGCCATGTAGCGAAAATCCCTTACTCTATAAAATAATTCCACAAATGCTCTGGTTCGATATATGTTTTTCAATTGTTTTTCCTTTCTTTCTCATGAACTTTTACCTGTGGCATTTTCTCCCGAATCAGCGCAAGAAATATTTCTCTTTCCTCATGTGTCATATGCTCTTTATCAAGAAGAATAAACCTCTTTCACCCCAAAACTACTCTTCCAATTCCTCAATAGCATTCCGAAGTTCCTCAATCTCGTCTTTGGAAGCCGGTTCATCCTTATAAAAAGCGGTGATAAACTGCTTCAGCGAACCATTATTCCAGAATGCGACAAACTCCCTCGCCTGCTCACTCTTGTAGTCCTCTTCCGTGATGAGTATTTCATAGGTGATCGTTCTTCCGGCTCGTTTCATCTGGATATAATTTTTCAGGCAGAGTTTTGCCAGATAAGTCGATACGGTCTGTGGTTTCCACTCTTTTCCGTATCCCTCATTTGCATTCTTTACGATTTCTGCCAGTGACATCTCATGGTCTGCGTCCCAGATACACTTCATCACAATTGTTTCTGCTGCGGTCAGTTGTTTTGCATTCATTTTCTCTTCCTCCTGAATCATTCCATAACTATATAAACTATAAATTTAATTTGCAATTACTTACTATATACTATACGATTTAATTCCATATTGCAATCTTTTTCTGCGCATCCCTGCGGCGCATTACTACTTTCCCTCAACAGGGTACTTCCATTTTTTAGGCTCAAAAAGGACTGCACAAGGCAGTCCTCTCTCTGTTCTCTCTATTTTTCTATTCTTCATCAATTGCTGCAATCGCCTTCAGATTCTCCAATGCTTCGAATGTATGATCGACAGCTGTTGAAAAATTGCTTACACTGTCATGCAGACCATCCATATCCGTTCTGCTTGCGGAAGTGCTTGCAGAAATCTCCTGCGTGATTCCTGACAAAGTAGAGATTCCGTCTACGATCACTTCATTGGCACTTAGAACGGCAGATACCTCATCGCTTACCGTCGTCATATCTCCTACTAAAGATTTCACATCTTCCTCAACGGTTATAAAGCTTTCATGTACCGTTTTTACCTTTTCACGCTGCACATCGATACTGTCTACCGCATTCTTAAGTTCGGTCTGTGTATCCTTTGTGATAGCAGTCAGTTCATTCATGATCTGTGTGATCTGCTCCGTTGATACCTTGGTCATTTCTGCCAGCTGGCGGATTTCCTCTGCAACAACGGCAAAACCTTTTCCGGCATCTCCTGCTCGGGCAGCCTCGATTGAAGCGTTCAGTGCCAACAGGTTTGTCTGGCTGGAAATATTTAAAATTGCATCTGTGATTCCGGATACTTTTCCAACATGTTCCACCAGTTTCTCAATGGTCTGGGAAATCTGCTCTGTGGACTGATCTACGATCACGGACTGTCTTGCCAGTTCATCCGACTCATTCTTGCCAGTTTCAATGACCCCCCGCAGCTTCTCCGTTGTCTCCAAAGCTCCTGCTGCCGTCTGATTGGTGTGCTCTAAACGCTCCTGGATCTCATTTGTTTTTTCTGACTGCGTCTGTGTCTGTGTTGCTGAACTGTCAGCGCCATTTGCAATGATTCCGATTGCGATCTGCGTATTGTCGATCGTGCTGGATATCTGGGATAAATCTTTTCTGACCTGCGTAAACTGCGCATCCACATCGTTTACGATAGTCTCAACTTCTTTTGCTACCTGTAACTGCTTCTCTGCTTTTACTTTTACTGCGTCCGTCTCCTCATTGGAAAACTCGATCAGACGCCTGATCGCCTTACATCCGCCAAACACACACATGATCAGGCAGATACATACGAGAAAAACCGTATTCAACTGTTCTGCCTTGTCCGCCGGATTATTTACAAGGATCTGGGCCATCTTGGTAATAATAAATACTAAGGTTGCACCCGCTCCCCACATGATCAGAAATTCGTTCAAATATACAGACAATGAAAGCAAAACCGGGAAAATCAGCATCATAACTGTTGGGTTCTGTAAATAAGAAATAATTCCAAATCCGATACAAAATCCAACTGCTATAAACAGTTCCGCTTTTCTTTCATAAATATTCTTTGCCACAAAAATGGCTGTCAGCGCATACCAGATCACATAAAATGAAACAAATATTATTTTCTCAAGCGTTGTCCGATCCGATGTGAGCATGATCAAAATATAAAAAACATATGCCATTGTAACGGTAAGACACGTCGTGATATTGGCACGTTTCATTTGATCCGGTGGTAAATCTTTTCTGGTAAATTTCATATTCCTATGCCCCTTTACATAAAAAATAGCAGCTCTGTAATCAAATATTTTCATTTTTATTACAATGCACAAATCTATCTCTATGATAATACTTCATTCGACAAACGTAAACATTTTTTTCGAAATAGGGAACAAAAAATTTTCGTTATTTTTTATCCGACAGCACAAAAAGAACTGCTGCATATTTCTATGCGCAGTCCTTTTTTATTAAGAAATGAATATTCAAAATGGCCGGTTATTATTTTACTGCATCAAACGCTTCCTGCAGATCATAGAGGATATCGTCGATATTTTCTGTACCGATGGAAAGACGGATGGTGTTTGGCTTGATTCCCTGCTCTGCCTGTTCCGCCTCATTTAATTCCGCATGTGTGGTAGATGCCGGATGGATGACAAGGGATTTTACATCTGCTACATTGGCAAGTAAGGAGAATAACTGTAAATGATCGATAAACTCCTGCGCTTTTTTGTCATCGCCTTTGATTTCAAATGTGAAAATGGAACCGCCGCCGTTCGGGAAATATTTTTTATATAATCTCTGCTGCTCCGGATCTTCGGAAACGGATGGATGATTTACTTTTTCAACCAGTGGCTGTTTCTCTAAAAACTCCACAACCTTCAATGCATTTTCCACATGACGCTCGACTCTTAAGGATAATGTCTCTAAGCCCTGTAAAAAGATAAATGCATGGATTGGAGAAAGTGTTGCCCCGGTATCCCTTAATAAAATAGCACGGATTCTTGTCACGAATGCTGCCGGTCCTGCTGCCGCTGCGAAGCTGACACCATGATAGCTTGGATTTGGTTCCGTGAGCTGTGGGAATTTTCCGGATGCAGCCCAGTCAAATTTTCCGCTGTCAACGATGACACCGCCGATAGTTGTTCCATGTCCACCAATGAATTTGGTTGCGGAATGAACCACGATATCTGCGCCGTACTCGATTGGACGGATCAGATATGGTGTGCCGAACGTATTGTCGATGACAAGTGGAATTTTATGTTTGTGTGCAATCTCTGCGAGTGCTTCGATATCCACTACTTCAGAGTTTGGATTGCCGAGTGTCTCAATGTAAACTGCTTTTGTGTTGTCCTTGATAGCGCCTTCTACTTCCTCTAAGTTAAAAGGATCAACAAACGTGGTCGTAACGCCAAAATCTACTAATGTATGTGCCAGCAGATTATAAGTGCCGCCGTAAATATTTTTTGCAGATACGATATGATCACCTGCCTGTGCAAGGTTTTCAATCGTGTATGTAACGGCTGCTGCACCGGAACCGACTGCAAGTGCTGCCACGCCGCCCTCTAATGCTGCAATACGCTGTTCAAAAATATCCTCTGTCGGATTGGTCAGTCTTCCGTAAATATTTCCTGCGTCACGCAAACCGAAACGGTCTGCTGCATGCTTTGAATTGTGGAATACGTAGGAAGATGTCTGGTAAATCGGAACTGCTCTTGCATCGGTCACCGGATCCGGCTCTTCCTGTCCAACGTGTAACTGTAATGTCTCAAATTTTAATTTTCTCTCTTTTAATGTGCTCATGTGTTTTCCCATCCTTTTTCTATGTTTTCATTCTTTTTGCCTGCCTGTTTTTCTCAGGTTCTGCTGTTGGAATTATCATATCAAATCAATCGAAAAAGTGTTAATTCATAAAACCATGAGCTGATTATAGGGAAATCCTATAGCAGTATTATTCCCTGTCCTGTTTTTTCCTGCACTCCATGCACAAACCATAAATAATGGAATTTTTGCATTGCAGTGTAAATCCATGATCTTTTAAAACATGCTCAGCGATCTCATCCATAAACGCACATTCCAGATGTATGATGCATCCGCAGGAAACACATTTCAAATGGAGATGCTCCGCGCAGTGATGCCCCATTTCCACGTACTGATACACCGCCTGGCTCCCCTTCTCTGCCACATATTTCATGACAGTTCCCTCGTTGGCAAGTTTATCCAGGTAACGGTAAATCGTTGTGATGTTCACCTCGTTATCGTGTTTTTTCAAATACTGGTCAATGTCCGTCACCGTCACTGTGCGGTCGCTGTTTGCCATGAGATATTCTAAAATTTTCTTTCTGCTGGTCGTTGCATAACCATTTCCTGCCATTTTTTCATCTCTTTTCTTTCTCTGTATATGCTTTCACTGTAGCAGATACAATTTTTAACCCTTTCCTCTTAATTTCATACTTCCGCGTATCAATTATTCATCTACATCTGTTAAAATGCAATCCCAAGTAACTCAATGATCACGCCCCAGACAACACCGAATCCATAAAGTGCTGCCATAATTCCAGCGTTCTGCTTCCAATTGCGGTTCAAACGGAACAAAACCAAAAGTCCAACTCCGGCATTTACCAAAAGTCCTGACATCATCGCTCCTGCTCCGATAATTCCACTTAAATAGAGTTCCGTGATTACCACGGAGGATGCGCAGTTTGGAATCAGTCCGACAAGTGCCGCGATCATCTCTCCCACAACCGGAATATTCTGAAATACCACCGCAAGATGATCTTCTCCGATCATCTCAATTACCAATGTCAATATAAATGTGATAAGCAAAATGTATACAAAAATTTTCAAAGTATGTTTCAGCGCAGATTTTAAAACGCCATCCTCACAACTGCAGTGTTCTTCCTCGCATACCACATGGATGTCCATGTCTTTTTCTTTCTTTTTGAAAACATTCACATAAACCAGTTCTGCAAGAAATCCTGAAACGATCGCAATGCAGACTTTTGCACCAAGAATTTTAATGATCGTTGCCGGTGCGACTGACTCTGAAATGAAAATCGGCAGCATCTCATCCGACGTCGACAAAAATACGGCAAGCAGCGTTCCCACCGTAATGACTCGTCCGGCATAAAGGCTGGCCGCTGCTGCTGAAAAACCACACTGTGGCATAATTCCAAGAAGTCCGCCCCACAGCGGTCCGACTTTCCCTGCATCTTTAATCTTGTTCTGTACTTTTCCGCCTGTCGTGTGCTCTAACAATTCCATTAATAAATAAGTGAAAAACAGAAATGGAAGCAGCTTCACGCTGTCCTCGATCGTGTGTGATAATGTATGTTCTAAAATGTGTAACATAACAAACGCCTCCTGCATTTGGTTGTTTTAATCTTGATTTATTCAAATTGCAAGTTATTTGTTTTTGCATTTTGTGTGCATTTGCAAATTGTTTGCATTTTTAAGCTGCATTGGTTATTATACACACTTATTCTACATTGTCAATGATTTTTAACCGAATATAAATTTGTTTTTTCAAAAATTTTCTTTTCTTCTTTTCAGCAGACCACTTTTCCTCTGCTAATATAAAAATAAAAAGCGAGGAACACATACCATGAAATTACACGATACCCAGATTACAAACTATCTTACATTTTGCAAATCACAAAAGTGCTTAGACGTCAAAACAATTCGCGCCTATAAAATTGATCTCACACATTTTGCTTCCACAATGCCTGCCGAGACTTCCTTATACGACATCGCTTCCCGGCAGATAGAATCCTATATCGCACACCTGCACTCCATATATAAGCCTAAAACTGCCAAAAGAAAAATTGCATCCCTCAAAGCATTTTTTCACTATTGCGAATTTTATGAATTTATCGAAAGAAATCCCTTTGACAAAATCCAGATCCGCTTCCGGGAACCTGTTATTCTCCCAAAAACCATTCCGTTACAGACATTAGAACTTTTTCTCTCCACAATATACAACCAGCGGCAGCTTGCAACCACATCTTACCAGCAAAAAAATGCTCTGCGTGACGCTGCCGTAATTGAACTGCTCTTTGCCACCGGAATCCGCATTTCCGAACTGTGCAGTTTAAAATCCTGCGATGTCAACCTGAATGACAATTTTGTCCTGATTTATGGAAAAGGCTCTAAAGAACGTAAACTGCAGATTGGAAACGATAACGTGCTAAAAACTTTAAATGAATACAAAAACACTTTTTCCAAAGAAATAGAAAACTGTGGGCATTTTTTTGCAAATCAGTCTGGAAAACCTTTATCCGATCAGAGTGTCCGAAGAATGATCCAAAAGTATGCCTCTCTCGCCGGTATCGATCAGCACATTACGCCTCACATGTTCCGTCATACCTTTGCCAGCTCCCTGCTTGATGCAGATGTCGATATCCGGTATATACAGGAAATGTTAGGACACAGTTCTATTACTACGACCCAGATTTATACACATGTCACGCTCGCCAAACAAAAAATGATACTGACGACGAAGCATCCGAGAAATGGATTTTGCATTTAAGGGAGGATGATGGATTTGGAGAGGACGTGATGGATAATAAGCAGTTATCGGTTAACAATATTGAATTTATGAAGATATGGATAAATAATCGAAAAACGGAGGACAAAAATGAACAACGAATTTACAACAACACTTGAGAAATATGTAAAAGAATATAGCCCTTACGTCAATATAATTTTGATTGCTCACGTTCAAGAACCACGTGGACATCTTAATGAACAGCAAATTCAATGTGAAACTACCGAGAGATTTTCGATTGAAGAATTTCATGAAATATACCAAGGCATTGTTTCAGCAGGATTTTACATACAGTCAGTATATTTTAATGAGTTAGATTTTATTTCAGATTATATAGAACATACAAATAGATTTAGAAATTGCCTGGTATATAATCTGGCGAGAAATGGTATAGGTGACAACAAGAAAACAATAATTCCAGCTTTTTGTGAATTAAATGGAATACCATATACAACATCTTCCTCATTGACATGTGCACTGTGCAGAAATAAGTATTATTTTTCCACTTTGTTAGAATCACATAATATACCCGTACCTCAGAGTTGGCTATTGGATAAACAAGGAACTTGGAGCAAGGAATATCCTCAAGTAAATGAAATAATTATTTGTAAACCTGCTTCCGAATCGGCTAGTCAGGGGATAAATGAGAATTCAATTTTTCCTGCATCAGAATCAAAGTTTAAATCGCTTAAATCAGGCAACTACATTATACAGTCCTATATTGAAGGAGAAGAGTGTGAAGTTCCTGTTTTTAAGATTAACGATGTCATTCATGTTCTACCACCAGTTGGAATTGATTTAAAAGGGAAACAAATATTAGATGAAGATACTTCTGAAAAATATAATTATGGATTCTACTTATTAGAGGATACTCAAAGCAATGATACTATTACTCGGATTATGCAATATGCAAAAAGAACTTTCGAATTATTACAAATGGATGTATATGGACGTGTTGATTTTCGAATAGATAAAGATGGAAACCCTTATGTTTTCGACATATCAACTACGCCATATACAACTTTACATAGTTCTATTTCTTTTGTATTTGACAAATTAGGATATTCATATCCTGACATATATAAAGCAATCATTATCGGTGCTATTCATAAAAATCATCAGAACGATAAAAATTGAAGATCCGACAATAAAAAACCTCGTCCATAAAAATTGCTAGATATATCTTGAATATGACAACATCCTTTTTTGATTATTTTGTGATACTTGATTGGACTACCATTTACAGCTAATGGATTCTCTAGTAAATTTGCTTGTATATGACGACGTTTTTGAAAAATAACATTATAAGGCTGCAATAACGGAACATTTATTTTATTAAGTATTTCAAGTTCTGTTTTTGCAGCATCTATATTTTGTTGCAATAGATAGCCTGCAAATTTCAAATCTCTGTAATAATATTCATAAAATAAATCTGTATCTGAAAAATATTCTTCTGCTCTTACCAATTCATCTTCCCACATATTTTCATCACATAGCATAGATAATCCTAGCCAATTTAGATAAATAACATACGAAACCTCTTTAGCTGGCTTTGATAATAATGCTTGATATGTAGTTAAAGCATTTTGAGCAAAAGTAGTCATTTCCTTATATGAACCATCACTATCGTGTTCGCTTTGTAGGTACTGCATCAAAACAATATTATTTACAATTTTATATGTGCATGGAAAATATGAAGGAGTATATTTAGTCATCATATTTAAACATTCGTTAAGATTTTTTCTCGCAATATCATATTTACTGCAGATAATTGCATTAGCAGCATTATTACAAAGAGACATATATAGATTTTTAAATATGGCGACATTTCGGGATTAATTCCACACAAATAAAAAACTTTCCAATCCTCTTGTAGATATTCAGTTATACCTAACCCTATTGTTGTTTTCCCACTTCCTGAGTTTCCAATTAAATTTATATTTATTCCTTCATCTTTCTCTACCAACAAATCATATATTTGTTCAGTTAATATTCTTTGATAATCTACTAAATTCATAATTCTTCACCTTAAAAGACTAATGATACATCATAAATGTAGGATAACTGCTTATTATCCATCACTTTTTACTTCCTATAATTATACTCTAACTCTTTTTATTTTCAAGCTATTTGCACACATTTAAATGGCTGTCTGTGTTTCATTTATGTTTATTGATAATTCACTTTAAACATGATCTTTAACACTCTCTAAATATTACAAACTGCCAACAAGCTCATTTTCCACATTTTCAAAATCCGTTGCTGTCTGATTCATATATTCTACACATTTATCCAACCGATTTGCGAAATCCAGAACGATCTCAGCTTTTAATAATGCTGCCAGATTTGATATGGAGCTCCAGTCGATTCCAAGATTCCTATACAAGCTGTTCATGCTGCTGTCAAGATTTTTGGCTCTCGTACTTAATGCCGACAATGTTGCTGCATACTCCCTCATTGATGTTGTATTGATTTCAAGATATGGGTTTTCAGCAGCATATCTGTAACCCGAAGAACCCGTATACAGTAATTCTCTGATGTTGTTGACAACTGCCGCCAGCTCCCGCAAAGCATCTTCCATCCACGCTCCAGCTCCTGTACACAGTTCCTTTGCCTTATCTATGATCTGCTCCACTGCATCTATCATATTCATGATATAATTTGCACCATCTGCGATCTTAACTAATGCCTCTAATAGTACATCCCCAAATACTATTGTTTGTAAAAAACTTACTTCCAATATTACAGCCGCCAATGCTCCAACAGCACCATTCTTTTCATATGCCGCAATCAGCACATATTCCATGGCTGAAGCAGTGATCAGTGGGATGCCTATTATCTCTAATACTGCATAATCACTCCTGAAAGCAGTCGCATCATCCATGGATCCTCCCTGCAAAAGATCAATTGTCTCCATTAAGGCGATCGCACAAGCCCCCTTCTTGTCTTCCGGAAGTTTCTGCAAATTATCATTCAGTATTCCTGCTAGTCTGCTCAGCCATCCTTCCGTTCCATGGGTGATATTTCCGTCTTCATCTCTCTGCCAGTCGCTCTCTGCCCCCCGTATAATTCCACGCACATCGTGCACATATGTATAATTTTTCTTTCCATCTGAATCTTCATAGTGCGTATTCACATAATAAGTGTTTTCCTCCGGAATGATTACTCCGATCAGTTTATGCACCGGATCCATATCACTGTTAATGGAAAACATTCTTCCTAATATTTCCTCATAGTCCTGATTATCTTTTTTAAATCTTTCTATTGCTCTGTCAGAAAATCCCTGTCCCTCTATCGAATAACACGCCGTGATCTCACTCCGATGTTCAGATGTCATCATCACATACTGTGCCTCATTGCCGCCTTTTGAATGACCTGTCACATATAGATTTCCTTCATATCCATATTGTTCCACAACATGGTCAAAGTATGCTCTGGCAGCTTCCTGCATATCTGTGGATTCATCCACAAACCCCTGTCCGTTATCTCCCCATCTTTTAGCGCCGGTTCCTCTGTATGCCACATACAGATCCCCGTCCGGACTTTTGAATGCGCATGCCTGTATCGGATCATCTGTACATTCTTCTCCTGTATAATTGAAGAAATCCTGTCCATTTGCCTCATGCTCATAATGGCTCTGACTGACCAGTGTATATTCTCCAAGACTCGGATTTTCCTCACAGGCTTTTTTTAATGCTTTATAATTTTCATTATCCTTATACTTCTTTTCTATTTTTTCTAATATCTCATTTAAACTTTTTTCTTGTATCTCTTCTGAATCAGACTGATAATCCAAATACATATATGCATCTAATATAACTGAAATATCCGCTGTATTACTATCAAACCCTGCCATATCAATCCTCCCAATAAGATTCTGTAAATTTTCTATTATTTTCCATTCTTGCACTATAATGTCTTAACCGTTGCTTTTTTACTATTACATCACTTTTATATGATGAATCATGCATCAATTTCTCATCAAAATTTTCCACAAAATATAAATCAATCCAACCACAGAATATACCATTGGTCAATATCTGTTTCTTCAGCTTACTCTCAATTTCTTCATTGCTTTTATCACTTTTTATAAAAGCTGTCAAACTAAGATTCTCTTCTGCTATGTACTCTTCAAAAGTAGTATCTGCATCATACTGTGATACCAAACCACTGACATCTGCACCTTCATAGTGTCTAAAATAATAGGGATCATCCCCAAACACTTCCGACAACATCGAATCTATTAATCCATCCACCTGATGTGCATATTTAATTTCAAAATAATTATCATGATATGCATCATGATTTACATCATAAATTACTAAAATATGTTTTCCCGGATATTTTTCACTGGTACAAATAAATTTCTTCCATGAGTCTGAATCAAACAGCGTACCCCCATAAGTTTCATAATATTCGAATTTATCATCATATTTATTTTCAAGATATTTCACAACTCCATAATGGTTATATCTGTTTTTTGTCATGCTGCACCCTGCTAAACCTGTCAATATTAATGTTGTTACTACCAGTACTATATACTTTTTCATAAGCTTCCTTCTCCATGTATATCCATTCAATCTTCCCAATAAGATTCCCTAAATGTTTTATTGTCTTTCATGATTGCGACATAGTGTCTCACTGCTGATACATTTAAGTCATATAAGTAGGAATCATCATCCAGCCTCTGCTCATCAAAATCCTCCACAAAATGCAAGCAAATATTTCTGCAATACATACCACTGTTCAGTATCTGTTCCTCTATCTTACTTTCGACTTCTTCATTGCTTTTGTCACTTTTTATATAAGCTGTTAAATTATGATTCTTGTCTGCGATATATTCTTCAAAAGTAGTATCTGCATCATACTGCTCTGTCAAACCGGAAATTCCTTCACCTTCATAGTGTATAAAATAATATGGATCATCCCCAAACACTTCCGACAGTATCGAATCAATTAATTCATCCACCTGATGAGCATATTTAATGTCAAAGTAACTATCCCAATATGCATCAGCTCTCGTATCGTAAATCACCAAGATTTTTTCCCCAGGATAATTTTTTTTACTTACACATTGATACACTTTCCTTGGATTTTCCTTTGTATTTGCATAGGATTTAAAATACCTGACTTCATCATCATATTTATTTTCAAGATATTCCACAACTCCATACGGATCATATCTTTCTTTTGTCATGCTACACCCTGCTAACCCAATCAAAATCAGTACTGTTTCCAATAATAAAATACACTTTTTCATAACGTTCTCCTTCTCACTTGATTTGATAATCCAAATACATATATACATCTAATACAACCAAAATATCTGCTGTATTGCTATCAAACTCTGCCACATCACTCCTCCCAATTACAGTCTGTAAATGTTTTATTATCTTTCATTTTTGCACTATAAAATCTCAATTCTGGTTCCTGTGATACGACCTCCTTTATGTAAGAGGAATCATTCATCCGCTCCTTATCAAACTCCTCCACAAAAGACAAGTCAATCCAGCTGCAAAATATACCATTTTTCAATATCTGTTCCTTTAGCTTACTTTCAATTTCTTCGTTACTTTTATCACTTTTTACATAGGCAGCTAAATAAATATGCTTTTTCGCTATATATTCTTCAAAAGTAGTATCTGCATCATACTGCGATGCAGAACCACTATGATCTGCACCTTCATAGTGTATAAAATAATATGGATCATCCTCAAACACTTCCAACAACATGGAATCTATTAATTCATCCACCTGGTGTGCATATTTAATATCCAAATAATTATCATGATATGCATCATGATTTACATCATAAATTACCGAAATTTGTTTTCCTGGATATTTCTCACTTGTACAGATAAATCTCTTCCATGGGTCTGAATCAAACAGCGTACCCCCATAAGTTTCATAATATTCGAATTTATCATCATATTTATTTTCAAGATATTTCACAACTCCATAATGGTTATATCTGTTTTTTGTCATGCTGCACCCTGCTAAACCTGTCAATAGCAGTGCTGTTACCAATAATAAAATATACTTTTTCATAACGTTCCCTTCTCCCTTAATATTCCGTTTGTAATTCTACAATTATAGGTGGATGTTCCAGTAATGCTTGCATTGTCCCATTAAATGTTGTTGCCTCTTTTGCCAACTCATCAAACTCATTTATTTTTTCACTTGAAACATTTTCCCAATATAGGACTCTGCTTCCGCTATCTTTTAAGCATGGATATTTCTCAACCAGAGTTTCCACCGATCCACTTACGGATTCATAACTATCTCCTATAACAAGGAATATACCAAAGTGTACCTTATTTTCTTTCACAAATTCTTCGTATGACACATTACTATCTGTTCCATCATTTGAAGACGGTACTGCTTCAATGTATGCAGATACCTGCACACCATTCATCATTTCTTCTATCTCTGTCTTCAATCTTTTGCATACGCGGGTTGAAACATACTCATCAAAAACATAATGCCCCTCTTTTTGTATCTCAGCTTTAAAGATGCAGTCAGGATCAGACACCGGATAGCATTTTACAGTAAAGGTATCATTCGTCAGTGTTCCCCAGTGTCCTCCCAGTGTAATGATTTCAAAGTCTTCATTATATTTTTCTTTTAATACTTTCTTCGCAATGCGAACTTCACTTTTTGTTGAATCAAAAATTCCAGTACACCCACTTTGTCCTATCATAAGACATACCATAACAATAATTACTGCTATACTTCTCCATTTTTTCATATTGCTTCTTGTATTCTGCACTTTTTTCCAGCCAGTTTACAAAGTACAAAACAATCTGTACTTTTAATAAACGCTGCCATATCAATTCTCCCAATAAGACTCCACAAACGTTCTGTTATCTTTCATTTTTGCACGATAGCGTCTTATTTCTGTTTTTCTTAATTCATATATGTAAGAACCATTGTGCATCTTGTCCTCATCCAGATCAAAATTTTCTAAAAAATGTATGTCAATACCACCTCTACAGCACATACCACTTTCCAATATCTGTTCCTTTAGCCTGCTTTCAATTTCTTCATTACTTTTGTCACTTTTTATATAAGCAACTAAATGAATATATTTTTCCGCTATATATTCTTCAAACGTAGTGTCCGCATCAAACTGCGATGCCGTACCATCAATCTCCAGACTTTCATAGTGCATAAAATAGTACGGATCATCCCCAAACACATCTGACAGGATTGAATCTATTAATTCATCCACCTGACGAGCATATTTAATATCGAAGTAATTATCATGATATTCATCATGATTTACATCATAAATTACTAAAATTTGTTTTCCCGGATATTTTTCACTGGTACAGATAAATTTCTTCCATGAGTCTGAATCAAACAACGTACCCCCATAAGTTTCATAATATTCGAATTTATCATCATATTTATTTTCAAGATATTTCACAACTCCATAATGGTTATATCTGTTTTTTGTCATGCTGCACCCTGCTAAACCTGTCAATATTAATGTTGTTACTACCAGTACTATATACTTTTTCATAAGCTTCCTTCTCCATGTATATCCATTCAATCTTCCCAATAAGATTCCCTAAATGTTTTATTGTCTTTCATGATTGCGACATAGTGTCTCACTGCTGATACATTTAAGTCATATAAGTAGGAATCATCATCCAGCCTCTGCTCATCAAAATCCTCCACAAAATGCAAGCAAATATTTCTGCAATACATACCACTGTTCAGTATCTGTTCCTCTATCTTACTTTCGACTTCTTCATTGCTTTTGTCACTTTTTATATAAGTTGTTAAATTATGATTCATTATCAAATTCTGACATCTTAATCCACCTCCCAATAACATTCTGTAAATGTCTTGTTATCTTTCATTTTTGCATAAAAATGTCTTGACTTTTTTCCCTTTCTTATTACGTCATTTCTATATGCAAAATAATCCAAAGTATTTTCATCAAGATCTTCATCAAAATAGAGGTTTATCTCATAACACCATATACCATTATTCAATAACTGTTCTTTCATCTCATGTTCAATTTCTTCATTGCTCTTATCACTTTTTACAAAAGAATATAAAAACAGACGCTTCATTGCTATATATTGTTCAAAAGTAGTATCTCCGTCGAACTCTGATACACTCCCATCAATATCTTCATCCTCATAATGTGGAAAACAATATGTATTCTCCCCAAAGACTTCCGACAACATAGAATCAAATAATTCATCCACTTGACGAGCATATTTAATATCCAGATAATTATCATGATATTTTTTATATTTCACATCATAAATTACTAAAATATGTTTTCCCGGATATTTTTCACTGGTACAAATAAATTTCTTCCATGAGTCTGAATCAAACAGCGTACCCCCATAAGTTTCATAATATTCGAATTTATCATCATATTTATTTTCAAGATATTTCACAACTCCATAATGGTTATATCTGTTTTTTGTCATGCTGCACCCTGCTAAACCTGTCAATAGCAGTGCTGTTACCAATAATAAAATATACTTTTTCATAACGTTCCCTTCTCCCTTAATATTCCGTTTGTAATTCTACAATTATAGGTGGATGTTCCAGTAATGCTTGCATTGTCCCATTAAATGTTGTTGCCTCTTTTGCCAACTCATCAAACTCATTTATTTTTTCACTTGAAACATTTTCCCAATATAGGACTCTGCTTCCGCTATCTTTTAAGCATGGATATTTCTCAACCAAAGTTTCCACCGATCCACTTACAGATTCATAACTATCTCGTATAACAAGATATATACCAAAGTGTACCTTATTTTCTTTCACAAATTCTTCGTATGATACATTACTATCTGTTCCATCATTTGAAGACGGTACAGCATGTACATAAACAGACACCTGCACGCCATTCATCATTTCTTCTATCTCTGTCTTTAATCTTTTACACACGCGAGTCGAAACATACTCATCATAAACATAATGCCCCTCTTTTTGTATCTCAGCTTTAAAGATGCAGTCAGGATCAGACACCGGATAGCATTTTACAGTAAAGGTATCATTCGTCAGTGTTCCCCAGTGTCCTCCCAGTGTAATGATTTCAAAGTCTTCATTATATTTTTCTTTTAATACTTTCTTCGCAATGCGAACTTCACTTTTTGTTGAATCAAAAATTCCAGTACACCCACTTTGTCCTATCATAAGACATACCATGACCATAATTACTGTGATTCTTCTCAAGTTTCTCATAATACTGTACCTCACTCCTCATATATCAAGCGATAACGTCCTGACGCTGTTTGTAGTTAGTGTCTGCTGACCAAGCAGTTCTTTGCAGTTTTCGACTCTTATATCAGTTCCAATCATTCAAAATCGGAACTGATAATGATTCCTATGGCAATTATACAATTTGCCGTTTTTCTTTTCAAGGTGAACTATATGTAGTCCTGCGAATCTATGCAACCATCCTTCCCAATCTTCCCACTGCACTCGCATACCTCTCCTGTCTCAGTGTTTTTCTTATTCTCTAATACTTTTTTGTTTCAAACTTTACTCCTGATTTTTCGGATACAGTTCGTTTAAAATCATCAAAACCCTCATAAAAAAGTTGTAAAATTCTTCTTGTCTGCAATTATCTCTCATGTTACAATGACAGAAAGCATATTTTACAAAATCTTTATGGTGCATTTGCCATCTATATTCTGGAAACGGCTGATTATCTCTGATAATCTCCGTAATTCATTCGTATCTATGCTTTCAATTACCCATTAACTAATTTAAAAGCAGGAGACGGATATCAGAAATTATCTGACTGCACTGAACTTAAGCTTTCTTCAGCATTTGAAAGAATATGCGCAATATGTCGCCAGAGTACGGCACTATGCTGCCAACATGTCTCTGAATCAGGCTGTAGAATGTGCTGTTGACGAATGCATAAAGGAAGGGATTCTTGCAGAATTTCTTTCCAAAAATCGTGCGGAGGTTATCAGTATGAGTATTTTTGAATATGATAAAGAATTGGAAGAGAAGAAATTGCGAAAGGCTGAGTATGAAGCCGGTTTTTCTGATGGTGAAAAATCCGGACATGAAACCGGATTTTCCGAAGGTCGTGAATCTGGATTTTCCGAAGGACAAAACCATGCTGCAATTGAAACTGCCAGAAGGATGCTGCAATCGAACAAATTTACTATAGAAGAGATTGCAAAATTTTCAGGTTTATCCCAACAGGAAGTAGAAACTATTTCTTCTGACGCATAAGAGGAAACAAGCCGCCACAAATGTGGCGGCTGAATCAATGATACACTATATTTTATCCATATTTGCTCTCTGTTTTTCTTCTTTTCTCCCTTGCCATCAATGCACATCGTATTGAAAAGATATTACGAAGCCTTCACCTGAAACGAAGGATCTTCCTCGATCAATTCAATAAATGCTTCTGCGACATCCGGATCAAACTGCGTGCCTTTTCCTTTTTCTAATTCCCCGATCGCATACTCCACGCTTAAGGCATCCTTATAAGCCCTCCGGGACACCATTGCATCAAAGCTGTCACACACTGCAAGGATCCTGCCTAAAAGCGGGATGTCCGTTCCCTTGACACCGCCCGGATAGCCTTTTCCATCATAGCGTTCATGATGGGATAAAACCGCCGGAATGACATAGTTCATATTCGGGAGGAAATGGATCATCTCAATGGAATTCTCCACATGAGTTTTCATTACATCGTATTCCTCATCTGTCAGTTTGCCCTTCTTCTTTAAGATGCTTTCCGGGATACCGATTTTTCCGATATCATGGAGCAGACCTGCCACTTTTGCAGTCTGGATATCATCCTTTGGAAGCCCCATTTTTGCTGCAAGCTTCATCGCATACCCGGAAACATTCTCAGAGTGTTCAAAGGTGAACGAATCCTTGGCATCAACTGCTGCCATCAGTGCAAAAATCGTCGGCGTTACCTGCTCATAACCTTTCTCCCTGCTCTGTTCCTGTCCCTCAAAACTCTTCTCGTAAATCTCGATATGGTTTTTACCATTTCCTTTTGCATAGAAGGCTGCCCGTCTTGCCTGACGGAATAATTTTCTTGCACTTTCTGCCATGTTTTTGTCCCATGCGATTCCAATGCTGAACGTAATCGGCTGGATGACTTTTGGCTTATCTTCTTTCTGTTCTAATATCGTATTCTGTATCAGCCGCGCAAACGACAATAGTATTTCTTTTCTGCTTTCTTCCGCAATAATAAGAAATTCATTGGAACCGACACGGAATACCGACATTTTGTCACTGCAGAGGTTCTGCACCTGGGATGCGCTCCACTTCAGGATCTGGTCTCCGGTCTCCTCGCCGTACAGATCATTGTATAACTTGAAGTTATCCATATCCAGATATATCATTCCTGTCGGATGTTCCTTTATATCCAGATTTTTCATAAATTCACTGCAATAGCTGCGGTTATACAGACCTGTCAGTTCATCATGAATGGACACCTGATATACTTTTTCATAGGCACTGATATTTTTTAATGCGCCGGATACGCTGTTTGCGATCTGCCGGATACAGTCCGCCTCATCATAGATCAGCCTGTTTTTTCTGTGAAGCTCCACATATAAAAATCCATAAATTTTATCGTCATACTTAAAAACTGCGATCTCCGGTTTTTTATGAATGCCGCCGGTGCCACAAAATGACCTCAGCCTTGCCTCCTCCTCTGTGTCCAGCACCCGGTCTCCGTCTGACGTACACTCCACAAAATGGTCATCTCTTTTTTCAAAAATACGTGCATAAGAGTCCGGTACCGCCGAACTGACGGTGCTTCGGATTCTCTGGTACAGTTCTTTTTTATTCAGGATTGAAGCCGCCATATCCTGAAATTCCACAAGGCTCTCCACAATGTGCTTTTTCTTCTGGTACAGGATACGCTCCAGCCATTTTCTGGCATAGGTCATGACCAGCACCATCCAGAGGCACTGCAGAACGACAAACACTGTGATAAACTGTCTGGTAAAGCTGTCCGTCTGGCCAATCACATGGTCAATGTTTGGCTCCAAAATAATCATTGGAAGAAACGCTACAACTACTGCGATCAAATATACGGCACCTGTTGTCGCACGCATGGAAAATGAGAACAGATACTGTTTATAAATAATGTATACAAAACAGACCGCCATTCCCACTCCGCCAAGGGTATCGAATGGGAAATCACCGCTCCATGGCATCACGCACAGAATATTTCCACCCATAATGAGCAGTGTTCCTATTAATAATGGTCCGAGTTTTTTCCGATACTCTAATTGTTCCCCGATTTTTTTGTGGGCAAGCAGCGTTACATACACTAACAGAAATATCTCTGCTGCTGCCAGCAACCAGATGCCTGTTTTTGCATGATAATGGTAGGATATACCGCCATTCGCCATGATCTGCACTTCCGGCGGTGGAAGAATACAACCGGTAAAAACATTCAGCAGGACAGCTGATACTGTCACAGCCATACAGCCATACAGAAATCTGTCCTTTCCCCGGATGTCAAGATAATGGAACAAAAATCCATATATCAGTATCGGGATCGTAAAAAGTCCCATCAATGACACATGATACCAGAACTGTATCCCCGGGCTGATCTGCAGTCTCATGAGCACAGCGCCGCCTGTCCAGGACAATAATGCCGACAGTATTGCCTTGAGATCTCTTACTTCTGATGATTTCTCTGCAACATTCAGAAAACAGAATAGTAAAAACAGATAGCATATGAGTGCAGCCATTGGAATACCAATATATATTTTTTTGATCAACACCAGATTCATGAAATGTTCCATTTTTCATTCTCCTTCGTGCGAAATATCGTATTTCCATTCGCAGTCTGCCGTCAGATACTGTCTCTGTACGCAGACATATATCATTATGTTACCATATTTTTACATTTCATACAAGAATCTGCACGCTTGTCCATTTCCGTTTCGGATCTGTCCCTGTTCCGTTTCAGTTTCCCTGCCGGAAGCTGTTTTTCTCCTTCGTAAGTTCCAGCATAAGCATAAGCACACTCCATTTCCGGTTCGATGGTGTAAGGACTGCTTTATAGTCAACCGGAATCTGTTTCCGGCGCAGTTCAAACAGTATTTTGTCAAAATGCTTTTCATTCACACCGCAGAATACCATAAGGCTCTCCTGTGGTGCGCTGCCGGTAAATGGTGCTGTGAGCACGTTCTTTTTTCCCTCTGCGAGATCCCCGATACTCTGCCGCAAATCTGTGGTTTTGATCTCCTCCAGGCGGATTTTCATTGGCGCAAGCAGCTGTTTTACCGCTTCTTTTTCTTTTACCTGATAGATTAATATTTTTTCCATGTTTTTCTCTCCAGACTTAAGAAAAGCCAAACACAAAATATGTCTGGCTTTTTCTTTCATTCTATCATTTTTTATAACACTTCTTCAATAATTTTCTTTAAAGTGCCGGCAGAACTTTGCAGTTTTTCTGTTTCCTCCTCATCGAGAGTGATCGGGATCCGGTTTTCCACACCGTGTGCTCCCACGATTGCCGGCATGCTTAAGGAAATATCGGAAATCCCGAATTCTCCGTGCATCAGATTCGATACCGGTAAAATGGATTTTTCGTCGCGGATGATTGCCTCGCAGATTCTGCGCACTGCCATTGCAACTCCAAAGTAGGTCGCCTTTTTCTTTGCAATGATCTCGTAAGCACTGTTTTTTACATTCTCTGCAATACGCTCGGTCGCTTCGTCATGGTTGAAGTGTCCACGCATCTCGCAGAATGTATTGATCGGCACACCCGAAACAGTGGCGCTGCTCCATGCTGCAAGCTCGCTGTCGCCGTGTTCGCCGATGATGAATGCGTGCACACTCCGGCTGTCCACATTCAGATGCTCGCCGAGGTTGTATTTTAATCTTGCAGTATCTAACACCGTTCCGGAGCCAAGCACCCGGTTTTCCGGGAAACCGGACAATTTCAATGCCGTGTAGGTCAGAATATCCACCGGATTGGAAACGATCAACAGGATTCCTCCGCAGTTTCTTTTTGCAATTTCCGGAATGATGGATTTGAAAATACCAACATTTTTCTGGACAAGATCTAATCTTGTCTCATCCGGTTTCTGATTAGCGCCTGCTGTCACGATGATGATCGCTGCATCCACAATATCATCATAATCTCCGGCATAGATTTTCATTGGCCTTGCAAAAGGAAGTCCATGGCTGATGTCCAGCGCCTCTCCCTCTGCCCTGTTTTTATCAGCATCGATCAGAACCATCTCGGAAAACAGACCGCTTTCCATTAATGCAAATGCTGTTGCAGATCCTACAAAACCGCATCCGATCATTGCCACTTTTCTCTGATTTACGCTTGTTTCACTCATATTTTCGTCCTCTCTTTCTTTTTTCCGAATATCTCCTGTAAGTGGAGACAACCGCAGAATTTTACTGTTATTCCAGGATTCTTCCGTCCGTAGAAATGGTCACTACCTGCCATGGAATGAATTTTCCACTGTTCTGCAATGCTTTTTTCGCAGCCATCTCAATTCCGCCACAGCAAGGCACTTCCATACGTGTTATTGTAACAGATTTGATGTCATTGTTTTTGATAATTTCTGTCAACTTCTCAGAATAGTCCACATCATCTAACTTTGGACACCCGATCAGTGTCACATGGCTGCGGATGAATTTACGGTGGAAATCTCCGTAGGCGTATGCGCTGCAGTCCGCTGCGATCAGCAGCTTTGCGCCGTCAAAGTATGGCGCACGGACCGGTGCAAGCTTGATCTGTACCGGCCACTGTGTCAGTTCGGAACGGATTTCTCCTGCCGCCTGCAGCTCTGCGCTTCTGTCTGCATCTGCCTCTCTCCGGATGGCTCTCGCCTGACTTCCCGGACATCCGCATGGTGTCTTTGCCGCCTCTTTGCTCTTTTTATGTTCTTCCACTGCCTTCTCATCATAAGCTGCTGCCTCACGCTCCACAAAATGGATCGCATCTACCGGACAGGCCGGCAGACAGTCGCCGAGACCGTCACAATAATCATCGCGCATAAGCTTCGCTTTTCCATTTACCATTGCGATTGCTCCCTCATGACATGCCTCTGCGCAAAGACCACATCCTACACATGCTTCCTCATCGATCTCTATAATTCTTCTTACCATCTTCCATTCCTCCTGTTGTCTGCATATCTATTATTTGTTTCATTTGACTTTCTATGTGCATACTAATATAATAAAGAAAATTTTTCTGTTGTTTTTACAACGTAATTATGTTTTATTCTACGAACATACATTTGAAGGGAGTTTCTATGACAAACGACGATCTGCTTTTATTACAGACCTCTGTATTCACAGGGATCACAACCGATGAGATCAGGGACATGCTCTCCTGCCTCTCTGCACGGGAGACGACATTTATCAAAGACGAGATCATTTTTTCCTATGGGGAAACCATCACAGGCATTGGCATTGTACTGGAGGGGAGTGTACACATTGTAAAAGAGGACTTCTGGGGCAATGCCAATCTGATGGCAGAATGTGTCCCGGGCGATATTTTCGGGGAAGCCTATGCGATCAATTCCACCGAACCGCTGGAAATGAATATTTTTGCTGCTTCCACCTGCCGCGTTTTGTTTCTGGGGGTCTCTAAGATCCTGACGGTCTGCCCATCTGCCTGTGCGTTTCACAATCGGCTGATCCGCAATCTCCTAACGTTAGTGTCCCGGAAAAATTTCCAGTTAAACCGCAAGTTAGAACATATGTCCAAGCGCACCACCAGAGAGAAACTGCTCTCCTACCTGTCCATGGAATCGAAAAAAGCCAATGCTTCAACCTTTACCATTCCATTCAACCGCCAGCAGCTTGCCGACTATCTCTCTGTCGACCGCTCTGCCATGTCCAATGAATTGTGCAAATTGAGAGATGCCGGCATTTTGGAATTCAATAAAAATACCTTCACGATTTTTGAGAAAAACGATTAAAAGAAACGCTATGATGCTATTTCCTGCACCATAGCGTTTTTTCAGATTCCATTCTCCTTCAGGTAATCCACCCAGATCCCATATTTTGAACCATACAGATGTATGTCGTCGAACGTCAGACTGCTCTTTAAGTTGCCTTCCTCATCGCATACGACCTCATTCATGTCAAGGTAAAAGATATTTTTTCCGTCTGCGAGTGCAGCGATCCGCTCATTCCGCTGCTCGATTCCCACATTGTTAAAGATCGGATCTTTATCACTTTTTTCTTTTGCAACCTTCATGATCCCCTGAACGAAGATCACAGCGTCCGGCTGCAGTTCCCGGAATTTTTCCACTGAATCCTCATAGGCTGTCATGAAACCATCCAGTGTTCCCCTTCCCATCTCATTGATCCCGATCTGGAAATAGATTTTCCCGTATTTTTTTGCCTTAAGCGCTTCCTCTAATGTCACTTTTTCCCCGTCCACTTCACAGAACTTTTCTGTCCAGAGATTGTATACGTTCATGCCGACGGTCGCATAAAAAGTGCTGTCATCGAGTCCGCCGTAATCATGAAGTCCCACGGTTCTCGAATCACCGATAAACACTGCGTCTGAGAAGTACCCGGCGTCCACCGGGTGAAAGCTTCTTACTTCCTCCTGCTCTGTCTCAGCCACTGCCTCCGTTTCTACCATACTCTCCGTTCCCGCTACGGCAGGTTCTGTGCTCTCAGTCGCGGATATCTGCTCCTCATCTCTTCTCAGTTCTGCCAGATGTTCCCATTTATCCCAGAGTGACTCATAGTCGCTGCTCCATGGGTAAATCCCATCGTGTATGCCCTGCATGACCAGAACAAAGTACGGTGTTTTTACCGGATCAACCGTATAACGGCTGTAAATCGTATCTTTTCCCAGAAATCCTATCGCTGACAGGATTGCCCAGCCAGCTAAAATCAGAATGGTGATTTTGCAATATCTGATTTTTTTCATTTCTGCTCCTTCCTATTATCTAAAAATTAAAGTATAAAAATGGATTGTTTGCAGATACCGCAAGGTAGTACATGCTGAGTGCAAAGATCACCGCAATTGCCAGCGTACCGAGCATCCCCCGCTTTATTCTTCCATAAATCACCGCCGGAACCGGAGTTGCAAAAAGAACTCCCATCGCCAGCAGGCTGTCATAATCTTTCAGATATTTGATGTAATCCATGGAATTGACCATGCCGGTATGTGCATTCACAAACGGAAACATACGTGTCAGATAAATTCCAAGCTGATGAATATCCGTGATCGTAAATGCCATCCATGTCACAGGCACAAACAGCAACAGATAGACATGTCCGATCACTTTGCTTTTCTGTAAAAACGGAAGCAAAAACAATTTTTCCAGAAATAAAGCCCCGAGCAGCATGCCGCCCCAGATCAGAAAATTATATCCTGCCCCATGCCACAGTGCCGTCAGTGTCCACACAGCAAAAAGGTTGAACATCGTCCGCAGTCTGCCTTTCCGGCTTCCTCCGAGCGGAATGTATACATAATCGCGGAACCACCGTCCCAGTGTAATGTGCCAGCGGCGCCAGAACTCCGTCACTGATTTTGAGATATATGGGAAACGGAAGTTTACCGGAATCTGGAATCCCAACATTTTTCCAAGTCCGACCGCCATCATCGAATATCCCGCAAAATCAAAATACAGCTCCATGGAATATGCGACCGCACCCAGCCATGCCAACGGCGTTGAGATACTGTTAAACCCAATCGTCTGCACGTTGTTCCACAACATTCCCACCCGGTCAGCGATAATGACTTTGGATCCGAGTCCGATCACAAGGATACGGACGCCGCTCTCAAAATCCCGTGCTGTCACCGTCCTTCTTTTCAGACAACTGCTTACCTCGGTATAGTTTACGATTGGTCCGGCGATCAGCTGCGGAAACATCGTCAGATAGGTTCCAAGGTTGACATAAGATTTTTCTGCCGGGACAATGCCACGGTACACATCGATCACATACGCTGCGATCTGGAAAGTGTAAAAACTGATCCCAAGCGGCAGCTTTGTAGTCAGACCGCTGTATTTAAAGAAAAAGAGCATTCCGAAATCGTAGCAAAGTGCCAGAACAAGCAGTACTGCCTGTCTTCTGCCTCTTCCGTCCTCCGGTGTCTTATACATGCTGCGTGCGATCACATAGTTCACCGTGACTGACGCTAACAGCAACAGGACATACTGCGCCTCTCCATAGGTGTAGAAGGCAATGCTCCCCAAAAAGAGTACTGCGTTGCGGAACTTCTTCGGTGTGATAAAATATATGATTAAAAAAGCCGGCAGAAACCGGAACAAAAATTCAAAACTGCTAAATACCATACGTAATTCTTTCTCTCATTCTCCTGCTTGTGCTGCACGATCAACGTGCTTTTCTGCAAAAACTCTACCTGTTTTTCACAAAAATAACTGTCTGTTTTCTTTTTTTATTATATGCACAGACTGTTGTTATTATAGATGAAAAAAATAAATATTACCATATGATTAATTTTAAAAATATATTAAATCCATGCTATTTTGTAACTTTTCTGTAATGATTGGGCACGGACGCTGCTTTTCCCAGATTTTCCGGAAACCATGTTACTGTTTTCCCCGCAAAAATGCTTCGATCTCCCCGATAAAATACAGTGAGCCGAATGCCACTGTCTTTTCTGCGGATGATTTTGAGAAATCCGGCAGCACATCCTCAAGGTTCCGATACGCCTCCGCCGGGATCCCTTTTGCCCGGATGCAGTCTGCGAGCGCCTCTCCCTGCAATGCCCTCTCACTCTCCACAGTCACCGTCTTAAAATCCAGTGCCAGCGGAAGAAGTTCCCGGATCATCTCCCCATAATCTTTATCCGCCATGACACCCATGATAAAATGGAATTTTTCATCCGGATACATTGTCTCCAGACTTTTTTTCAGCGCCTCCACACCGTTACTGTTATGCGCACCGTCCATCAGGAAAAACGGATCATTGCTCACAAGCTCCATGCGTCCCATCCACTGCGTCCGGTCGATCCCTTCCCGGATTGCATGCTGCAAAGCTTTCCGTTCCGGCACACTCTTTTTTCCTGCAAAATATTTTTCAAAAAATAATTCTGCTGCAAGCATTGCCGCCACGGCATTTTCATACTGGTGCACACCGAGCATTTTCATTGTGACTGCATCGTATCCAGCGTATGAAAAACACTGTTTTCCGTCCTTTTGTGGCAGGATCCTGATCTCATCTAAATTTACGACTTTTGTAGTTTTGATATCTGCACGCTCTGCGGCTTTGTTTAACACGTCTATCGCTTCTTTTTCCTGGCTCTCTAACACAAGCGCTGTGCCGCGCTTGATAATTCCTGCTTTCTCTGCTGCAATTTTGGCGAGTGTATCACCGAGGATCGCCATATGGTCAAAACCGATTTTTGCAATGACGGTCACATCCGGCACTCCGCAGGCATTCGTGGAATCATACGTTCCGCCAAGTCCTGTCTCCAAAATCACAACATCACACTTTTGTTCCTTAAAATAAAGCAATGCCATTGCAAGACAGTAATCAAACATTGTCGGACAAACGCCAAAATCCATAGAGAGAAGCCTGTTTCCAAGGCGCGTGGTATCCGCTTTTGAGATCATATCTCCCTGCACCTGGATGCGCTCCCTGAAATCCACCAGATGTGGAGAAGTAAACATCCCGGTTTTCAATCCTGCACATTCGAAAACAGAGCGCAAAAAAGCAGAGACGGAGCCTTTGCCGTTCGTCCCTGCTATGTGTATGATGCGTAAATCTTTCTCCGGGTGTCCTAACTGCTCTAACATTATCTTTGAGATCTCGACACCCTTTAAGTTTCCAAATCTTCTTTTATTTTCAATCGCTGTTACTGTTTCTTCGTATGTTAATGTCTGCATCTGACTATACTGCCATGATCACGCCGCCGTCGTTGGCATACATGCTGCTGACACCTGCGGTATTGATGATGATGATCTTTTTGAACTTCGCAATCTTCTCGATTTTTTCCTTCACTGCTTTTGCCCTCTCCGGGCAGTTGCAGTGTGCGATTGCGAGAACACGGTTCTCACAGTCTTTTGTCTTTGAGATCATATCCTTCACCATACGCTCAAGTGCTTTGTTCATACCGCGCGCCTGATCTAACTGGCAGATTAAGCCCTCCTTTGTTGAGCCCATAACAGGCTTGATATTTAATGAATTGGCAATAAATGCTTTCAGATTGGAAAGTCTGCCATTCTTTCTCAATGTCTCTAACGTCTCCAATACAAAATAGGTGTTCATGGACTGGATGTACTCTTCCACCTTCTCCACAACCTCGTCGAAACTGCATCCGGCTTCCTCAAATTCCTGAATCTTCATGCCGATGATTGTCTCACCGATGGACGCTGATTTTGAATTGAACACATAAATTTTCTTTGTATCTCCGTGCTCTTCCTCATAAAGATTCTTTCCGAGCACTGCACTGTTGTAAGAGCCGCTTAAGCCGCCGGACAGGGTCACGACATAAACATGGTCTGCCTCGCCCTCATAAGCATCCATATACTGCTCCGGTGACGGGCAGGAGGACTTTGGTCCTTTCAGGCTCTCTCTGACTCTTCTCAAAAAATCTGACTGATCAAATGTGCTGTCATCCCTGATACGGCATCCGTCTACTTCCAGCTCCAATGAAACGGTCTCATAATGTCCGTCCTGTTTTAATTCTTCCGGTAATTCCCCACAACTGTCTATTACAATCTTATACATAGTATCCTCCTTGTTTTGCGAAGCAAAATGCGACTGTCCTTACATGGAGCAATGCCCAGCAAGCTGTGCAGGATTTTGCCTCATTGTGATATTCATTATTATATCAAAAGTTTCTTTTTTCTATTACATGTAGTATTGATTACTACGTAACATTAACACAAAAACTTTACTTTGTATAGAGGATATTATGTTTTTTATTAAAATTTTATAGTCAGCACGTTCTGGTCGGAATCTTCCAGATAATATAAAGATGTCAGTCCTTTGCAGTAATGCACGATCTTCTGATCCGTGATAAAGTAGGTGAATGCCTGTTCGTACAGCTCCCTGTCTGCAAACCTGACAGAGCAGAAACCATCTCCCTGCTCATAGGCAGCCCGATATACATTTCCGATGCTGTCTGCATCCCATGTGTCAAAATAAAGATTTTCATGGACATAATAATTGTCTTTTACCGCCTGACACACCGGAACGATAATATCGTCATTCGGCTGATGCGTTTTCTGTAATTCCCCGGTCGTAACTGCAAAATAATTATAATTGATAAAAGAATCCAGCCCCATTCCATCGCCGCTGTAGGTGGCATTTCCCCAGGTCGTATCAATATAGTAATACTCTCCATCCAGCTTTGCCAGATTCCATGCATGAGACTGTCCGTCTGCCGTTCCGGCCACCACTGCACAGGGAATGTCCAGTTTTTCCAGAAGATACTGCGTTGCTGCAGCGTATCCCTGACAAACCGTTTCCCCATTGACAAACACACTGATGATGTTCTGATTGTCCGGCGCACCTGTGCTGTACGCAACATTCGAAGCCAGATAATCAAACACATATTTTGCCTTGTCATAATCCGGTGCTTGCGCATCGATCCCTGCCAAAATCTGACTGACTGTCTCGTCGATCTGTGCCTGCATGTCCATCCGCTCGGCATCCGTCATGGTAAACTTTGGTGTAAAATGGAGATCTACCAGCTTTTCCCCTCTGGTATACTGCGTGTAAGTGTAGCCCGATACCCAGAACAGTCCGCCGTGGTCCGCCATCACCGAAACATACGCCTGATGCAGGACTTCGTTGTCTAACGTGCTCAGCGCCACATCTTCTTTTTCATAGAGAATCGCATCATAAACCTCGTCGTACACAGTGCGTACTTCCTCCGGAAGCGTCTGATATACATAACAGTCCACAGACTGCTTTTCAACGGATGGCTCTGCCTGCTTCTCTGTTTCCCCGCAAACTGCTGCCTGCTCAGTGTCCGTTTCCTGTTCTTTACTTTTTACTTCCGTGCCTTTTCCTTCTGCAATTTTCTCTTCCACATAGCGGGTAATATCGGACAATTGATCCGTTGTCTGCTGGCACCCCGAAAGCAGAATGAGTGCTGCACATGCCGCACTCCCTGCCACATAGGAAAAAAATTTTTTTCTCACCTGATTCTCCTGTCAAATGCATACTTCATGCTGTATGTATCTTTTTTGCCTTTCAGACAAAATAAGCGCTCACCAGATCCTTCAATGCCTGCTGGTCTGCTGCTGCCATCAGTTCTCTTGCAGAATGCATTGCAAGCAATGGGATTCCGATATCTACTGTTTTTACCGGAAGTAACGCTGATGCGATCGAGCCTAATGTGCCGCCTCCTGCAAGATCCGAACGGTTCACAAATTTCTGATATGGGATCTGATCCTTCTCACAGATCTGCTGGATCACTGCGACCGCACCACAGTCTGTTGCATAGGACTGGGAGCATGCTTCCTTGATGCAGAATCCTTTTCCAAGCACCGGCTTGTTGGTCAGATCCATCTTTCCGGCATAGTTTGGATGAAGTCCATGTGCCACATCCACGGATAAAATCATGCTGTTGTACAGTCTGTTCCACACTTCTTTTTCCAGTCCGCACTCAGTCAGAATGCGCACCAGCATATCATGGAGCAGAATGGAACCGGCACCCTGTTTGGAACGGCTTCCGATCTCCTCGTGATCGAACAGAGCAATGAGATTCATGCCGTCCGCCCTGTCGCTGTCGATGATCGCAGACACCAGTGCAGAACAGGAATTTAAGTTATCGAGTCTGGATGCAGAGATAAACTCATCGTTTAATCCCACAAACTCCGGCTTTTCTTTATTATAAATGGTCAGCTCAAAATCCAGAATATCCTCTTTTTTCACAGCAAGCTCTTTTGCAAGAAAATCAAGAAAATAGTCTGCATCATCGGAAAGTCCGCAGATTGGGAGCAGTTCCGTCTGCTTATTTAATTCCACGCCCTTGTTCACCTCACGGTTCATGTGGATCGCAAGATTCGGGATGGTCATAACATTTTTTTCAGACTGGAACGTGACCACTTTCGGTGTAAACACATCCCCGCTGCGCACTGCAACTCTTCCGGCTACACCGAGTGGACGGTCGAGCCATGTATTTAAGATTGCGCCGCCGTAAACTTCCACATTTACCTGTGCGTATCCGTTTGTCTGAATATCGCAGGATGGTTTGATCCTTAAGCATGGGAAATCTGTATGTGCTGCTGCAATGCGGATCGCAGGCTCTCTGTCACTCCAATTCTGGGGCAATGTAAATGCAAACAATGTCGTTTCATGATGATTTACCACATATTTTCCGCCTGCCTTTAAGTTCCATGCCGTACCATAATCCACCACTTCAAAACCGGCATCTGTCAGTCTTTTTTCGCATGCGCTCACTGCGTGCGCCGGTGAGATTCCTTTCTCCAGTAAATCAAATAAAATTTCTGTCTCTGTCATATCTGTTACCAACCTTTCCATCAAACCTCAGACTTTTTATCTGCGGCTGCAAATCTGTATAATCATTCCGTATTTTGCATTCGCAAATCCTCTGTATTCTAGCATATTTTCTCTAATTTGTCATTTCAGTTATTTACAAGAAAACAAACCAATGATAAATTTATGTTGATACCATTTTCTTTTGGGAGGATTTTATGATTGCTTTAAAAATTGCCGAAGTCAAAGACTTTATGAATAAATTACTGTGCCAGGATGTGTTTGACCACTTTCTCATTCAGGAGGCTATCATCACAACGAATGTCTCCTGCCATATCGACGGCACGCTGCAAAAAGACTTCTACACCTTAGAAGAACTCGAAGAACAGAATCTCACCGGGCTTTCCTTTGTTCCGTATGGTCTTTTGCGCAGTTCCTGCTTCAACCTGATCAAAGGAAAGAAAACTCCTTCCTATTTCAAGTTTTCCCTCCTGTTATCGCCGGAAAATCTCAAACGCACCCTCTCCCAGACCGGAAGTTCTTTCACGGAAAATGATATTTCCGCCGTGTTCTTAAATATCCGCTTCCAGAATGGAGAACTGACCGTGACCACGGGTATCTCCTACCGGATCTTCTCGACCGACAAAACTCTTGAGCACGAGTGGGACACACTCCTCAAACGCTTTCTGACGAAAAATCAGATTTCATTTGACGAATTGTAGCGTCTGGCTTCCCCCTCTCTCCCGGCTTTTACTTGGTTTTCATTATGGAATAGATAAAAAGGTTTCTTATAAAACTTGCTCGAATTGCGGCTTTATCAGTGTTCACATTTTGACTTTTTTGATTGTTTATATTCATTCAGAAATGGACAGTCCGCACAATGTGTTCGTCTGCGGCCACACTTCCTTCTTATCTGTATCGTGCGCAAGTTACATGCCGGAAAATCAGCAGATGAGCAGGTCAAAAATCACTCGGGCTTTCTTTGATTTTTGACCTGCAATAAAGGATGCTGATTCCGGCATTTACTTGCGCTAGATACAGATAAAGGAAGTGTGTCCCAGACGGACACATTGCGTGGACTGTCCATTGATGAATGTACATAAACTTAAAGTCAAAATGTGAACACTGATAAAGCACTCAATTCTCACAAAAGTTTTATAAGAAAACCCTTTTATCCATTCCATAGCTTTACACTTTGGCAAAAGCCGGGAGAGAGGGGGAAGCCAGACGCTACAATGCCACGGTAAATAAGATTGATTTTCCGTCCTCGCTTTTGGCTGAGATTTTGCCCTTGTGTGCTTTCACGATCGCATACACGACGGAAAGTCCGATTCCAAAGCCCCCGGTCCTGGAATTGTGGGAAGCGTCCATACGGTAAAAACGCTCGAAAAGCATGTCCAGCTTTTCTTTTTCGATCTGGTCTGTGGTATTCCACACGGTGATGATTTTGTTTTTTCCGGAAATTTTTAGTGCGATGCGGATGATGCCCTGCTCTGAGGAATATTTCATTGCATTGTCCAAAAGCAGGGAGATCATCTGCCGGATATTTTTTTCATCGCCGACATATCCCACATGCTCTGCCACATTGATCTCAAATTGTTTTCCTTTTGTTTTTGCGACAGAGCGGAATCCCTCTGCGGTATCAAGCACTGCATCCGAAAGTGAAAATGACACTTTTTCCAGCTTTGTTCCTTCCTCGTCCATGCGGGAGAGAAACACCAGTTTTTCCGTGAGGGAAGTCAGTCTTGCAACCTGTTTTCTCGTACTCTGCGTCCACTCGTTTTCCCCCTCCATCATCTCTATGACTTCGGTGTTGGCATCGATGATCGTGAGCGGCGTTTTGATCTCATGGCTTGCGTCCGTGATAAAGCGTTTCTGTTTCTCATAGCTTTCTGACACCGGTTTTAACACTTTTCCGGAGAAAAAGTAGATCATGACAAACACAATGACAAGTCCGAGTGCTCCTGTTCCCACGCTGGCAAGAACATATGTTTTTATGGTAGAGATTTCCCGCTGACAGTTTAAAAATACATACATCGTCGAGCCGGCACTGTCCGTTGCAAGGTATTTATAATCAGCGAAAAAGCCTTTTTTCTTTCCTTTTTTCCACAGCTCCGCTGCGTATTCCTCCGCTGTTCCGGCTGAGATGGAAGCAATTTTTCCGGTATCCACATATTCCACCGTACCGTCCGGTGCGATCGTCACTGTAAAATACCGGGTGTCAAACGGACTTTCCTGCGAAATCCCATGCTTTTGCAGGTCATTCATTGCCGGTGGCTGATCTGACTTAGGTTCCAATTTTTTTCCAAAATCTCCGGGTGTCATATCCGGGAAAGTACCTCCGTTGTCAGCGATCAGGGAGAGTCTTGCATCCAGCGCCTGATTGGTACTGATGTAGTTTGCAATATTGATCGTACCGACAATTGCGATCAGCACGATAGAAACAGACAGCATGGCAATTGCAATAAATTTTCTTCTTAATTTTTTAAGCATTGTCTTTCTCCAATGAATATCCAAGTCCTCTGGCCGCCCTGATCTTCACCTGACTTCCAATGGAGGTTAATTTTTTTCTCAAATAGGAAATATATACCCATACGACATTTTGTTCCGCTTCTGAATCGTAGCCCCAGATTTTATCCATAAAAAGATCCGGGGAAATGACCTGTCCTGGATTAGACATGAGCATTTCAAGCATCTGGTATTCCTTGCCAGCAAGACGGATACCTTCTGGATTCTCCGTTCCTGTGAGCTGATAGGTAGAACGGTTCAGTGCAACATCGCCAAATGTCAGCACATTATCGGTCGTGTCCGTCTGTCTCCTTGTCATTGCCCGGATCCTCGCCAGAAGCTCTTTCATGGAAAATGGTTTCGGCAGATAATCGTCTGCGCCACTGTCTAAACCCTCCACACGGTCATCAATCTCTGCCTTTGCTGTGAGTAGCAGGACCGGAACGGAATTTCCATGTCTGCGGATTGTTTTTAATACGGTGATACCATCCATTTTGGGCATCATGATATCTAAGATCACGCCGTCATAATTGTCACCGTTTTCCAGATAGTCCAAGGCTTCTGCACCATCGTACACAGCGTCTACCGAGTAATTGTTATGTTTTAACACCGTGACAAGCGCACGGCTCAAATCCTCTTCATCTTCTGCAAGCAATAACCTCATACAAAATCCCATGCCTTTCGTTTATTTCACAGTGATACCGATTCCTGCCCTCAGCTGTTTTTATTCTGCGGTCACTTCTGTCATCGTTCCCGATGTTGTGAGCGTGTACGTTGCTCCGCTCTCCACCTCTGCGGTGCTGATGATCACACAGTCATAGGTTTTTAATGCCGTGTAACTTACGATCACATTTCCCTCACTGTCTGTCAGCACAACGTTGCCGGCTTCCATTTGTTCTCCTAATTTTACCATAAGAACCTTCTGTTTGGAAGAATCACTCATCACATCTGCCATGCCGCTGCTGCCGATTGCCACAAGCGTTCCGCCGTTCACATACGCAGACGACCGGTCGCCGTAATCGATCGCACTGTTTCCGTTATCAGACGGACCGTCAATGTAGATCTCACCGCCGTTGATCGTCAGATCGCCGTTGGAATCCACGCCGTCGCCGCCTGCCAGAATATGGATATATCCACCGTTTAATTCCATTTTCTCGCCTGCTGTATTGATACCGTCATCACTTGCAGTGATATCAATCGTTCCATCGTTGATCGTCACCGTCAGGCCTTCCAGACCTTCATAACTCTCTGTCACGGTGATCGTACCACCATTTACTATCAGTGCATCATCTGCATGCACACCATCATCGCCTGTCGCAAGCGTGTATGTTCCATCTGCGATTGTAATATTTGCGTTGCTGTGGATGGAATCATCTGCGGAATCAATCTGGTAAGTTCCTCCATTTAAGTACATGCCGCCACCTGCCTTGATTCCTTTTGTGCTGGTGCCGCTCTCGTCGGTTGTGGTATCCTGTGGCATATTTTCTCCGTCCGGCTTTTCGCCCATCTGTGGCATGCTTTCTCCGTCCGGTTTCTCGCCGTTTTGTGGCATTCCGCCACCCGGCACATCTGACTCATGCGTTTTCAGACTGTTTGCAGCGCCGCCCCCGGCTGTGATGTCAAGTGTTCCATCCTCGATCTGCACGATATTGGAAGCGTCCATGCCATCGCCATCACTTGTAATCGTAAAATCACCATCTGCAATATAAATATAGCCCTTTTCTTCATCATCTGCATTTTCCGCATGAATGCCATCTTTTTCTGCGGTTAAAATAAAGGTTCCATCTGCGATACGCACACTGTCTTTTCCCGATAATGCGTGCCCTGCTGCTGTGATATCGTATGTACCGCCTGTGATTTTCAGATCATCTTTGGATACAATTCCATGTCCTTCTGCTGATATGATCGTCAGACTTCCAGTGCCGTTTAACGTAAGGTCTGATTTTGCAAAAATCACGGCATCAATGTTGTTGTCGTCAATCGCAACATACTCATCCGTATTGCGAAGCGTATTCTGCGATCCTTCTGCAAGCGTTACAAATACTTTCTCTGCGCTTTTTACATACACTGCTGCACTTGAAGCACAGGTAATGTCCACATTATCAAATACGATCTGCACTTTCGCATTATCTGCGTCCACCACAATCTGTCCTTCCGACAGTGTTCCGGAAAAAATATAAGTCCCTTCTGCCGTGATCGTCACCATCTGTCCATCGATCACAACGCCATCCGTTTCCCCCGCGATACCATCATCGGAAAGTGTGACATAAACTGCCCCACTCTCCTCATAGGTTCCTGCCAGATCCCGTTCAGTAAACATATCTGCACTTGAAAAAGTTCCTGCTTCACTCTGTGCTGATGTTTCTTCTGCATTTGTTTCTGTTTCCGAGGAAACAACATTGCCAGTACTGCTCTTTGTCCCTGTACAGCCTGCCACTGCCGTCATGGATAATGCCGTAGCACAAAACAATGCCAGCAGTTTTTTTCTTCTATAACTCATTGACATTTGCCTCCTGTCTCATCATACTGATTTCCAGATTTCCGTTTCTGCATCTCAATTCATCGAGAAATGTTTTCTCTTCCGCATTGTCTTTTAACGTCACATGATAGGTAAGTTTGTAAAGACTTCCCATATTGGAGGTTTTCACAGCGACTACTTCACAGGATGATAAATATTTTTCAAAAAGATCATCAAATGCTGCTCCGTAATTTAAATCCTCCGGGATTGTGATACGAAGTGTTTTCTCTCTTACTTCTGCTTTTTTTACACCGAATCCGGTCACATTTAACACAAACATCACGGCTCCCATAATGAGCGAAAACAGTACTGCAAACCCAAGATAACCCATCCCTGCGATCAGTCCTGCCGCCATTGCAAGAAAAATGGTTCCGATCTCTTTTGCAGTTCCCGGCACAGAACGGAAACGTACAAGCGAAAATGCTCCTGCCACAGCCACTCCGGCACCTACATTTCCGTTTACCATCATGATAACAATGCAAACGATTGCCGGAAGCATTGCGAGTGTCACTGCAAAGCTTGTCGTATAGCGGTTTTTATAAGTGTAAACCCATGTGATGAATGCCCCGATCAGCAGTGACACCACAATACAGAGCAAAAAATCCGGCACGGAAATCACCGCCGCACCTGCTGTATCAAAAATTCCTGTAAATAAATTGTTTAACATATTAATTTCTCCATTTCTTTTTTAACATTTTATTGCCTGCTGCACAACCTCATCTCCGGTAAACACAAAGAAATTTTCCGGTGGACAGCTTCTTCTCTGCTCTCTCGCATAAATCGTGCGGTAGGCGGTCGCATATTTGGAAAATGACGTTTTGTAAATCTGATTTTCTGTCAGAAAATGAACCATCCAGAGCGGTATTGCGCCCGCCGTTTTCACTTCCATAAGCACTTTATTTTTATCTAAAATTGCTTCTCCGTAAATTCCTTTACAGAGAGAAAGATCGTAATTTCTCCAGAGAATGTTCTGATCAAACGTGATCCGGAACTCGTGATCGTCCTTCGCATAAAAAGCTTCTCTCTCATAGGAAAGCATCACTGCCGGAGCCAGCTTTTTATAATTTTTCAGACAGTAATCGATTTCTCTGGTGATCTGTGTGTCTTTTACTTTTTCGTGAAAAAGCAGGTAACGTTCTGCCTCGTCCTCCGTCATTGCAATTCTTCTTTTGTATGCAACAGACTCATACTTCTTCTTCAGTTCCACAAAAACGGTCGTGTCCTTGTCTGCCATGCCATAACTTCTCAATCTCAGTTTTTCTTTATAAACCGGGTGTTCCATTGATCTTTGGATCAGCAGATAGTCCGGTGTATCAAAGTAGAGACTGCATATTGTACTCATTCCATGCTCGTCTGCAGTCATGTATTGTTTCATTTGATTTTTTAACAGTTCCGCCTGCGTGATATCCAACATATATTTGATCTCACACCTTTTAAATATCATCTGATCTGCCATAAGTGTCTCCTTTCCTTTGCGCATATCTTATCAGGCGAACCTTAAATGAACTTAAAAAAAAGAAACCATCCTTTAAAAAATGGTTTCTTTGTCATGATTCATTATGTTTTTCTGTTATCTGGATTCGGACTGGAGTTCGGCGATGACGGTGTGGCGTTGACCGATTTCTTTGCCGGCTTCCTCGCCCTGCTGATATGCTTTTTCTGCGACTTCTTCTGAATATTTTCTCATTATTTCACACACTGCGTTTACGCCTCCCTCTTCATATTTCAGATAGTGCACACGGTTGGTTAATTTCGGAAATTTGGCATTATCTATCTCTTTTTTTATTATATAGAACCCCTCCAGATTCTTCAAGACTGTTTGCATGGATTTTTTAGTTATGTATACAAAAAAGAGTGCCGGAAAACCGACACTCTTTTTCAAATCCATTGTTTGCAATATCTTAATCTAGAAAAATAAAACAAGTTCTATTTAATAAAGAAAAAGGTACATGAAACTACTGATTTAGACTGTAGTAACAAGCGATAATAAAATTATCTTACTACTGTTACGTTTGTTGCCTGTGGTCCTTTTGCACCTTCAACAACTTCAAATTCTACTGCAGCGCCTTCTTCTAAGGATTTGAAACCTTCCATATTAAGACCTGAGTAGTGAACGAATACATCATTTCCCTGTTCATCGGAGATGAATCCGTATCCTTTTTGGTTGTTAAACCACTTTACTGTACCTTTGTTCATTGAAAAGTACCTCCAAAAAATATTTCTATGGTACACTTACCGCACCATAGTCACAGAATAACATAACAATTTCAAAAAGTAAAGTGTTATTATACTACATTGTAAGTTTCACTTTGATGATCCTTGCAACAGATTCATTGATACGATCCTCTGTGATCGTTCCACCAGCCACTGCATCCATCACACCCTGATATGCACTTTGGAAATCCTCCGGCATTAAGATCATATCCACACCTGCCTGAATTGCCGTCACTGCCGCATCAGCAGAACTGTATGTTCCGGTGACCGCCCCCATATTCATTGCGTCTGTGATCACTACACCATGGAAGCCAAGCTGGTTGCGAAGCACATCTGTCACCATGACAGAGGAAAGCGAAGCCGGCGTATCATCCCCTGTAACAGCTGGTGCTGAAATATGTCCTACCATCACAAAAGATGCTCCGTTATTCACTGCCTGCTGGAATGGAACAAGCTCATTTGCCAGCAGGTCATCCAAAGATTTATCTGTAGAAACTGCCCCGTCATGGGAATCCCCTGCTGTAGCTCCCTGTCCCGGAAAATGTTTTACCACGCTTAATATCTGGTGTTCGTTCAGTCCCTGCATCTCAGCACAGACCATATCCGCCACAAGCTGGCTGTCTGAACCAAATGACCGGTCTTTGATCACAGTGTTATCCGGATTCGTCAACACATCCGCAACCGGAGCAAAATCCATATTAAAACCAAGTGTGTTCAGATACGTTCCGATCGTACTTCCTGCATTGTATGCATTCTGGGAATCCCCGGTCGCTCCTACATCACTCATATTTCCAACATCTGTCACTCCAAAAGCACTGTTGGATGCAATCCTTGCTACTGTTCCACCTTCCTCATCCACACCGAGGAACACTGGAATTCCTACTATTTCCTGACTGTAGCTCTTCATATTGGTAAGCATCTGTGCCGTCTGATCGGTTCCGGTCAGGTTCTTTGCCATATAAATCAGACCACCTACCGGATACTGCGTGTAGGCTGTCTTTGTGGAATCTCCTGCCATCGTTGCTCCGTCCACTCCGGTCAGTGCGTCCGGTGTGATCATGAACATCTGCGCTACTTTCTGCTCTAAGGTCATGCCGGCAGCAATCTGCATTGCCTGATCCATCAACGGATCGCTGACTTCGGTTACCGGAGTTGTTTCCGGTTCTTCTGTCGCCTCTGTTGTCACGCTCTCAGTATTCTTTTCCGGTTTATCTGCTCCCGGTTTTACAAATTTATGGACTGCAAACACAATTCCTCCGATCAAAACTGCAAGTACTATAAAAAATACTGCCACAACTATGACCGCACTCTGTGTATCTTTTTTTCGTTTCTCTCGTCTTTCTTCCTGATTCATCTGTGTATTTCCTCTCTGGGGAATTTTGATCTACATGCTTCTACCCCGCAGTGCACGCCGTAATAATCAACGGTTTTTGGTTTATATCGTGGAGGCAATGATCTGCATTCTGCCCTGCAATTCCACGTTTCCGAAGCCATTTGGAAGTATGAAATGATCTCCTTTTTTCACCGGCTGACCGTTGACGATTCCATTGCCTTCCGTAACTGTCATATTCATAAAAGGCGCATTCTGCTCAAAAGTCATTTTACCTGAAACTTCTATTTTATAGATATGAAAGTATTTGCAGACATACAGTTCATTTAACGTATTGACCGGAAGATCTGCCACCGATTTCACACTGTCTGCAACCGATTTTGCAGGCACAGTGATCACGTCAATACTCTTGTCGATATGTAACTCTCTCGGCTTTCCATTGGAGAGACGGCCATAATCATAAACGCGGTAGGTAATATCACTGTTCTGCTGTGTTTCCAGAATTAGTGTTCCGCCTTTGATCGCATGAACTGTTCCCGGATCGATCTGAAGAAAATCGCCTTTTTTGATCGGGATCTCACGGATAAATTCACTCCACTTTCCCTCATGGATCATCCGGCTTAATTCCTCTTTTGTCCTTGAATTGTGTCCGATAACGATCGTCGCATTTTTCTTGCAGTCGAGAATGTACCAGCACTCTGTTTTTCCAAGTGAACCATTTTCATGGACTTTTGCATAATCATCGTCTGGATGTACCTGAATGCTCAGGTCATCTTTCGCATCGATAATTTTGATCAGGAGCGGGAAACGGTCACTGTCCACCTTTCCGAAAACTTCCGGATGTTTTTTCCACAATTCGGACAGCTTCATTCCACGGAATCCACAGTCTCTTAAAGTTACGTCTCCATTTGGATGTGCAGAAATTCCCCAGCACTCCCATAAATCATCACCTTCGACCGGATAATGAAAATCCTCTCTCAATCGCGTACCGCCCCAGATGTTGTGTGTACATACCGGATCTAAAAATAAAATTTCTTTCGTGGTCTGATTTGTTGATAAATTGCCTCCATTTGTCCCAATCACATTCTGATACCAAAACGCAGAATCTTTTACAATTCTCCGCTGTGTCATAAAATCCACATAAATCATGCCAAAACGTTCCCTGTATCCCTCGGACCATTCAAAATTATCCAGAAATGTCCACAGGAAATACCCCCGGATATCGGCTCCCTCATCATATGCCCTCTGCATGGCTCCGATGTAGGAATCCAAAAACGTGATGCGATCATTGTCATGTACTCTGCCGTCAAAGCTCACATTATCATGACAGGACATACCATTTTCTGTGATATACAAAGGAAGCGGATACCGCTCCGTCAAAAATTTGATTCCATAATAAAATGCTTTTGGTGTTACCGGCCAGTTGCACGCCGTCTTTGGAAATCCCGGTTCCCGGTCCACAAACTCCGGTTCGCCGTCTGCGCCCTGACGCACATAATAGCCATTATATATGTTCTGTCCCATAAAATCCAGTGGCTGATGAATCAGCTGCATATCTTCCTCTGTGATCTCCGGCAGATACTCTTTGAATTTTTCCAGTCCCTCTTTCGGATAATGACCTAAAAAGACCGGATCTGAAAACCATGAGATATTCCAGGTCCAGTTATCCATCGGATTGTAAAATCCAAAATAAACTTTTCTGGCAGCCTCGATATCTTCTGCACTGTCCGTGTATGGATAAGCCACTCCCCCGGTCGGTGCAAAGCCGATCCGTATTTTTTGTTTTGCGTATTTTCTTAAATTGATCACTGCCTGTCCGTGCGCTTTCAACAGATTATGTGCAATCTGAAAAGTCTCTGGAACCGATAATTTCAATCCCGGTGCATGAACACCGCTTAAATGTCCAAGTCCAACCACACATTGCGGCTCGTTGATCGTGATAAAATACTCACAGAGATCCGAAAAATTCTCTGCCACCACTTTTGCATATTCCCCGAACCAGTCTGCCACTTCCTCATTCAGCCAGCCGCCTTTTTCCTGCAATGCCTGTGGAAACTCCCAGTGAAACAGGGTAATATATGGTGTAATGCCATTTTCTTTCATTGTAAGGATCATGTCACGGTACATCAAAATTGCTTTTTCATTGACGCGCCCGGTACCTTCCGGCAGAATCCGCGCCCAGTTTAAGGAAAAACGGTATGCTTTTATCCCCAGATTTTTCATTAATGCATAGTCATCTTTATAATGATGCATATGATCACAGCTTGTGTACGCATTCTGATTTTGAAAAATGCGTCCCTGCTCCGTAAAAGTGTCCCAGACCGTCTTTCCTCTTCCGTCATCCGGGTCAGTTCCCTCTACCTGATATGCGCTGCTTGCCACGCCCCAGACAAATTTGTCATCAAACATGTGATTCTCCTTCTCTGTCTCTGATTCTTGTTTTTTATTTTGGTATAAATATTAAATCTAAATTATATATTTACTTTTTCTCAGAGGCAATCACAACTTCTGCAAATATTCATTTATCTATTCTTCCACAAGATCCTTTTTTAATGCTTCCAGTTTTTCCTCTGCATCCTGCAAAGAGGTGCCTTTGACTCCATAGTAGAATTTGATCTTAGGCTCTGTTCCGGACGGGCGCACACAGCACCATGCATTGTCAGAAAGTTCATAATATAAAACATTGGAAGCCGGAAGTCCTGTTTTTGTCACTTCCCCGGTCTTTAAATCTTTTCTTGTATCCTCTTTGTAATCGCGGACTGCAAGCACTTCAAATCCACCGAGTGTTTTCTTTGGATTGTTCCGCATATCACTCATCATCTGCTGGATCTGGGCGGCTCCGTCGATTCCTTTTAAGGTCATCGTGGAAAGTCCCTCTCTGTAGTAACCGTATTTCTCATACAGGTCGATCATGGCATCCCACAATGTTTTTCCATGTTTTTTGCACCAGGAAGCCACCTCGCACAACATCATGACTGCTACGCAGGCATCTTTATCTCTTGCATATGTTCCGGCTAAGCATCCATAACTCTCCTCCAGACCGAATACATAGTTGTGGGAGTGGTTCTGTTCAAACCATTTGATCTGCTCTCCGATATACTTAAATCCGGTCAGTACCTCGATCAGTGCCACGCCATAGGAAGCTGCCATCGCTTTTGCCATGTCCGTTGTAACGATAGTCTCTACAAGTGCAGGATTCTCCGGCATCGTTCCGGTTGCCGTTTTCTCTCTTAAAATATATTCTGCTATGAGCATTCCGGACATATTTCCGGTGAAAGTCACATACTCTCCGGTCTTTGTGTCTTTGCAGTATACGCCAAGACGGTCTGCGTCCGGATCTGTCGCAAGCACGATGTCTGCATCCACTTCTTTTGCAAGTTTTAAGGCAAGTTCAAATGCCTTTGGAGATTCCGGGTTTGGATATGCTACGGTCGGGAAATTTCCGTCCGGAAGTTCCTGCTCTTTTACAACATAGACATTTTCAAATCCAAGTTCTTTTAACACACGGCGCACCGGGAGATTTCCGGTTCCATGTAGCGGTGTGTATACAATCTTGATATCCTTTGCCATCTCTTTGATGATTTCCGGATGGATGGACTGTTTTTTCAGTTCTTCCATGTAACGGTCGTCGATTTCTTTTCCGATCGTCACAAAAAGTCCGGCTTTCACGGCATCCTCTTTTTCCATAGTCTTAACCTGTGTAAAAGAAGTTACTTTTGCAACTTCTGCAAGGATATTTTTATCATGAGGCGGTGTGATCTGCGCACCATCCTCCCAGTAAACTTTGTATCCATTGTATTCTCTTGGGTTATGGCTTGCTGTGATCACAATTCCTGAAACACAGCCAAGTTCACGGACTGCAAATGAAAGCTCCGGTGTCGGGCGAAGGCTGTCAAACACATAAGCCCTGATTCCGTTTGCATTCAGGCAGAGTGCTGCCTCCTCGGCAAATTCCGGTGACATGATTCTGGAATCGTGTGCGATGGCAACTCCTTTTTCCTGCCCGTTCTGGGAAATGATATAGTTTGCAAGTCCCTGTGTCGCCTGTCTTACGGTGTAGATGTTCATACGGTTTGTTCCTGCCCCGATCACTCCGCGGAGTCCCCCGGTTCCAAACTCAAGCTGACGGTAGAAACGGTCCTCGATCTCTGCCTCATTGTCCCTGATCGCTTCTAATTCTGCTCTTGTTTCCTCTGAAAAATATGGGTTTGAACACCATTCTCTGTAGGTTTCCATGTAACTCATCGCAATTCTCCTATCTTCTTCCTGCTATTTTTGAAAGATTTTACCGCTCTCTCAAAAGGTTATTGAAATAATAACCTTATTTTTAGTAAATGTAAACTTGTTTTAGCTTATTTGTCTTAAAATCACTTCACACCATTCATCATCATAACGGCAGAGAGACCATTCAGATTTGAATAGACAAAACACAGCACGATCATTCCAATGATCGATACCGCCATACCGATTCCGGATAAAATCATACCCGCCAGTGCCATTCCGTTTTTCTCCGGCTGCACCTTTCTTGAAAGTCTGCCACCGATCAGCCCAGCGATCCCAATACCAAGACCATATCCCATAAAGCCTGTCAGAATGGATATCATTCCAAGTGCGAGCGACAGAGCAGCATTCCGGTCTGCCTCCTCGAATGTTTCAAACACCACGATATGATTTGCCTCCTGCTCCATCTCCAGAAGTTTTTTCGGGCGAAGCAGCACAATACACGGAATCAGCAAAACAGGAACGGCAATCAAATTAGCGGCAGACATCTGGTTGATCTGTTCCACAGTTGTTCCAGTTCCAAAAATTCCGCTGCCCATCAGACTTGCGAAATCGACCAGTGCATGAAAAGTCATTACAAGCCAGATATTTCCTGACCGGGCATAAACAGCGCCAAAGATCACACCCAGAAAGGCAGCGTTGATCGCCTGGATCATCGCACTTGTCACCGTCACTCCCTGTGAAATATTTGTCAAATGTACCGCCCCGAACAATACACCACTGAGAATGACCGCCCAGAGAATCCCTCTTTTCGTTTTGGAAAAACGTTCCAGAAACAGATTCAGGATCACACCGCGGAAAATAAGTTCCTCCGTCCATCCGATCAGAAACATGGTTGCAGCAAAAAACAGGATTTCCAATGCAGATACGACTTTTGCATCCGGTGTCATCATCTGTACATAAAGCTGTGCCGCCAGTTCCAGACAACAGTATCCTGTCAGGAATCCGCCAATATAAAGGCCATGGATAAATCCCTTTCCTTTTTCTCCCAGCACTCCAAAATAGCCAAACAGGCATAAAAGCAGAAATGCAACCACTCCTGCCATAAACTCTGCGATCATACTGCTTCCATAACCCGGAAGCGAAACTGTATCTGCAAGAAAAAACGCTGCCACATCCATACTTCCAAGAAAAATCGCTACAATCAGTACCGCAACGAGTATCGTAACCACCTTCGGCATTCTCATAAGTTTCTTTTTCATGTTCTTCTCCCCTTTAATTGATTTTTCCATCCGCACCGATCGTAACGCCATCTGAAATCTGTGTCATATACTGATACAGCGCAGATGCACTGTTTGTATCCATCAGTTTTGTTGTGCCCCCCGCCGCATAAACCGGAAGTAATCCATAAGATACGGTTCCATCGGACGAAACCTGTACTTTCACTGCAGCCGTCTTATCAATGTTCTGTCCAAACACAAAGTTTCCAAGGCTGTAAAAGACCGGTTTCCCACTGATATAGGAAATTCCCTGTAAACAGTGTGTATGTGCTCCAAGGATCAGATCTGCCCCTGCATTAAAACAATCTGTGGCAATCTTTGTCTGATAGTCCTGCGGATACGCATCGTATTCCACGCCCCAGTGGATATAGACCGACAGAAAATCACATCCGCTCCGGGCTTCTTTGATCAACTGTACCAATTTTGTATCATCATAAGCGGTCAGCATTCCCGGTGTCCGCTCTTCCACTTTCCAGTTTGATTCCGGCACCACGCGGGATGCCGCTAGAAATCCGAATTTTTTTCCATTTTTCTCGATAATCTGCAATTCATATGCGCGTTCTTTAGTCTCTCCGGCTCCTGCATACAAAATACCGGCTCCGTCCAGTGTCGTAAACGTATCAGACAACGCATCTCTTCCATAATCTAAGGTGTGATTGTTGGCGAGTGATACAATATCCACGCCCATCTCATTTAAAGCTTTCACATATTTCGGATCACAGCAAAACGTAAACTGTTTGTCCTCCATCGGCTCTCCACGGTTACTGAATGGGAACTCATTATTCACCATGAAAATATCTGCATCCTGCAGCTCCTGCAGCAGCTGCGGCTCGATCACTTTTTCAATTCCGCCCGCATCATAGTTGCTTTTAAAGGCGTTTGCAAACAGTACATCCCCTGCAAAAATCAGTGTCGTGCTGCCGTCTCCTTCGGTATTCCCTGCTTCTGCCTGCTTGTCCGTTTCTCCACCTGCTATGTCCGCTTCTTCCTGTTCTGTGTCGTTTTGGATCCTGTTCTGCCCGTCTGCTGCTTCCGTCTCTTCTGATTCTTCCGCTTCCGGTATCTGAACCGGTTCCTCCGTGCTGCTGATATCCGTCTCGGACAGCACATCTTTCGCCGGCTCACCGCTCTGTCTTCCATGTGAAAAAATAATCAGTGTCACCATTGCAAGCATTGTCACAAGTGACAGTGCATATAAAACAATCCGTGTTCTTTTTCCCATTCCCCTGCTCCTGTTCTTCTTATTAAAATATACGAATTCTTGTATGTTTTTTCTTTCGTGTTCATCATATCATATTGTGATTAAAAAGACAAAGATTAGGAATTTTTTACCTGAAATGGAGGGGATACTAATGATAACAACAAGTGAACTTTTGCAGTTAATGAGTTTGTTAATTAGTGTTGCCGGATTATTTTACCTCATCGGGAAAGATAATCACGGCAGAAAAAAATAACCGCCCCGGCCTGATATGTACCCAAAATTCTGGACACATATTTATAAGTTAAGCGGACATCATGGA
>ENA-UOJD01000524-UOJD01000524.1-human-gut-metagenome-genome-assembly--contig:-P48-NODE-524-length-53896-cov-7.526458_pt1 | contig 53896 bp, 50 predicted proteins | sample MGYA00242342_ERZ723889 | MGnify/ENA metagenome assembly ERZ723889 | reverse complement strand
CCATGCCGTCCACGCCGCCGATGTCGACGAACGCGCCGTAGGAAGTCAGGGACTTGACGGTGCCCAGATACTTCTTGCCGACCTCGATCTCGCTCCAGAGCTTCTCAACGGCAGCCTTACGGGCCTCGGCGTTGACCATGCGGATGGAGCCGACGACTCTGCGGCGGGCGCGGTTGAACTCGGTGATCTTCATCTTGACGGTCTGGCCCTTCAGCGCGGACATGTCGCCGCCCTTGGGGATACCGGTCTGAGAAGCCGGGATGAAGACGCGAACGCCCTTCACATTGGCCACGAGGCCGCCCTTGTTCTCTTCGGTGATAACGCCCTCGACCGTGTCCTTGTTCTCGGCAGCGGCCTCAACGTCGTCCCAGACCTTCATGCCGTCCAGCTTCTTCTTGCTGAGCTGCACGGTGCCCTCCTGATCGTTGACGCGAACGACGAAAACCTCGATCTCGTCGCCGACCTTGAGGATATCCTCCGCCTTGACGGTAGGATCTGCGCTGACTTCGTCATACGGAATGTAACCGGCATGCTTCGTGCCCAGGTCTACCTGGATCTCGGTGTTTCCGATTGCGGTAACAGTGCCAAGCACCTTATCTCCTGTATTTAAAGTCTTGATGCCCTGGCCGAGAAGCTCCTCAAAGCTCTCCTCCGCAGCTGCATCAACGGTAGTATTGATTTCGCTCATAGTGTGGTTGACCTCCTTTATTATCCACGCAGGCGTCGAAGCTCCTGCTGTGATGCCAATGGTTCCGGCCTGCCGAAGCTTCGGCAGATTCAGCTCTGACGCATTGTCCACAAGGAAGACCTGCGGGCAATGCGCGGCGCAGATATGCGCCAGACGCCCGGTGTTGGAACTTTTCCGGTCGCCGACCACGATCATGGCGTCGCACTGCGCAGCCAGCGCAGCGGCTTCCGCCTGTCGATTTTCGGTCGCTTTGCATATTGTATCAAAAAACTCAAGATTTGTACACACTTTTTTTGCGATTTTCTTGCAGGAATCCCATAAAAACTGCGTACTTGTGGTCTGTGAGACCATGGTAAATGGCAGATCGTGTCGTTTTGGGTCGTCATCGAGCCATTTCTGCAGGGCTTCGCCGTCCGGAAAGACGAGCGGATGCCTGCACCAGCCTGCGATGGCCACGACCTCCGGGTGCTCCGGCGTGCCGATGATGAGCGGCTGGCGGCCGTTTGCCTCAGCCTCCTGTACGATACGGTGGATGCGGCTGACGAACGGGCATGTTGCATCGATGATCTCCAGCCCGCGCGCCTGCAGCGCTTCATAGACGGCGCGCGAGACGCCGTGCGAGCGGATGATGACGGCGCTTCCCCCCGGGACCTCCTCGGGAGAGGCAATCTCCCGCACGCCGAGCGCGGCAAAATGCTGCACGACGTGGTGGTTATGGATGATCGGCCCGAGCGTGACGGCGCGCTTGCCCTCGCGCACGTTCTGCTCCACCAGACCGACCGCGCGGTCGACCCCGAAACAGAACCCGGCCGAAGCAGCTACGCGGACGGACATTGCATGCCTCCGAGTGCATAGCACTTATCCATCATTTCCTGCGTCAGGTGCTCGAGCTCATCGGACGACGGGCGGCGACCCTCAAACTGCGGATGATAGGCTTCGCCGAACACGAGTGTCAGGGGCGCCCAGAAGCGCTTCTTGCGCGTCAGGAACACCGGAACGATCGGCGCGTCCGTCCGGCAGGCGAACGTCACGGCGCCGACATGCGGGTGGGAAACATCGCCCTCGCGCACGCGCGTCCCCTCCGGGAAGATGAGGAGCTTGTCCCCCTCGCGCAGCACGCCGAGCGCCGTTTTCACGGCATGGATATCGTTGGCCTCGCGGTCGACCGGGAAAGCGCCGAGCTTTGTAATGAACCAGCCAAGCACGCGGTGGGAAAACAGCTCTTTTTTTGCCATCGTGCGGAAAATGCGCTTCTGATGAGAGCAGACGATCACCCAGATCGCGTCGGAAAACGAGCTGTGATTACAGCAGATGACGGCGGGGCCGTCCGGAATATTTTCAAGACCGCGGACATGGACGATCGGATGCGCGAAGCCCATGAGGATGCGGATGGGCCAGAAGACTGCGTGGTAGAATTTCTGCGGAAAACCGCTCATACTGTGACCTTCTTCCGAATGAGCTTTAAGATCGCGTCGATGCTCTCCTGCAGCGTCATGCCGGAGGTATCGAGCAGCACGGCGTCATCCGCGGGGCGGAGCGGCGCAATGGCGCGGTTGGAATCCCGTTCATCGCGGGCGATCAGATCGGCAAGGACGGCCTCATAGGTGTCAGGAGTCCCCTTCTCCTGCAGCTCGAGCCAGCGGCGGCGTGCGCGCACCTCAGGCGAGGCAGAGAGGAATATCTTCACATCGGCATCCGGCAGAACGACCGTGCCGATGTCGCGCCCGTCCATGATCACGTCATGCGTGCGGGCGACCACGCGCTGCTGCTCCAGCAGGAACTGACGCACGACCGGCAGGGCCGAAACGCGGGAGGCCGCCGTGGAGACTGCGGGCGTGCGGAGCTCGGAGGAAATATCGGCTCCGTTCAGCCAGACGTGCTGCACGCCGTCCTCCGTCCAACGGAGCTCAAGCTGCAGCGACGGGAGCAGAGCCGAAACGGCATCTTCATCCGACGGATCGATGCCGTGGAAAAGGGCCGCGCAGGCCACCGCGCGGTAGATCGCGCCGGTATCGACATAGACAAAGCCAAGCTCCGCCGCGGCTCTGCGCGCAATGGTGCTCTTTCCTGCGCCGCCGGGGCCGTCGATCGCGATGCTGTAATGCTGCTTTTCCATGTTGGATCCTGCTCTCCCATTCAAATACTGAGAAATATTATACTCGAAAATAAAATTCTTGTCAACTTCAAATTGTGCCGGATTCTCTGCTAAACGTCCAAAAATTGCAGTCTCCGCAGCGGAAAAACTGAAAAAAGTGAACAGAGACCGCGCAGTACTCGCTGCACAGTCCCTGTTTTACGCACATTATTCTATTACAGTACCTGTGCCGCCGCATGCGCCGTGGCCCATGCGATCTGCAGATTGAAGCCGCCGGTATAGGCGTCGCAGTCGATGAGCTCGCCTGCAAAATACAGGCCGTGCACGAGCTTCGAGGCCATCGTCCGCGGATCGATCTCCTTTGTGCTGACACCGCCGCGCGTGATAATGGCCTCCTCCACCGGCCGCGTGCCGGAGATGGGGATCACAAAGCGCTTCGTCTCCTCGAGCAGGGCGCGCCGCTGCTGCCTGGTCAGGGAATTGGCGCGCAGCGCCGGGTCGATGCCGGCGCGCCGCAGCAGCACGGGGATCATGGAGTGCGGGAAGAGGTCTGCCAGCGCATTTTCCATGCTGCGGTTGGCATAGGCCTCGAGATCGCGCAGGAAGCGCGCATCAAGCTTTCCCTCGTCCAGCGCAGGCTTCAGATCGAGCACGAGGGAATAGGACTTCCCCGGCTTCAGATGCGCCGAGGCCGACAGGACCGTCGGGCCGGAGATGCCGAAATGCGTGAACAGCAGCTCGCCGAAGTCCTGATAGACCGTTTTCCCCTTTTCGTCGCGGAGCTGCACGCCCGTGTTGCGCAGGGACAGGCCCTGCATCTCGGCGCAGGCTTCATCCGGGCTCACGAGCGGCACGAGCGAGCCGCACGGCGGCTGGATCGTGTGCCCGGCCTGCTCCGCCAGACGGTAGCCGTCGCCGGTCGAGCCGGTCAGCGGATAGGACGCGCCGCCGGTGCACAGCAGCACCGTGCTGCATGCGACCGGGCCGTCCGAGGTCAGAACGCCGTTTATCGCGCCGTCCGCGATCGAAAGGCCCGTCACCGTGGTCTGCCGCCGCTCGACGCCGCCGCGCTGTAGCGCGCGCTCCAGCACGTTCAGAACATCGGCGGAGCGGTCCGAGACGGGAAATACGCGGTTGCCGCGCTCGACCTTGAGCGGGCAGCCGCTCTGCTCAAAAAAGGCCATTGCCGCTTCCGGCGGGAAGGCCGCCATGGCGCTGTAGAGGAAGCGCCCGTTGCGCGCAATATTTTTCAGCGCCTCTTCGGCGGTGCAGGCATTTGTGACATTGCAGCGGCCCTTGCCGGTGATGAGGAGCTTTTTGCCGCAGCGGCTGTTTTTTTCGAGCAGGAGGATCCTACGCCCGCGCGCGGAGGCCTGAACTGCGGCAAACAGCCCTGCCGCTCCCCCGCCCACGATCACGGCGTCAAATGTGGACTTTTTCATAGACATGGTACTGATCCCAGACCTGCTCCAGACGGTCGAGCGTCTGCGCGGTCTCGTGCTTGCGGCGGGACGTCAGCGCGACGATCAGGGCGTTGACAACGCTCATCGGCGCGACGAGCGAATCCACGAGCGAGACCATGTCGCTCTTGGCCGTGAGCAGATAGTGCGCGCTGCGGGCGATGGGGGCCGTTTCGGAGTCCGTCAGGGCAATGACCTGCGCGCCTGCCTCGCGGCAGTACTGCAGCGCCTTGCCCGTCGCCGTGGAATAGCGCGGGAAGCTGATGCCGATGACGGCGTCCTGCGGCGAGATGCGGACGAGCTGCTCAAAGACCTCGCTCGTCGACGGCGTCGTGATGAGTCGGACGTTTTCAAACATATAGTGCAGGTAATAGCTCAGGGAGCTCGCGAGAGCCGCAGAGGAGCGGACGCCGAGCACATAGATGCAGCGCGCCTGCAGCAGGGCCTCCACCGCGCCGGAGAAGGCCTCGCGGTCGAGATGCTCGTTCGTATGGCGCAGCCGGTCCATATCCGCCTGCAGGATCGTCGAGACGACGTCCTGCTCGCCGAGGCGCTCATCCGTGACCTCAATGCGCTGCACGGAGGTCAGGCGGTTGAGCACCATTTCCTGCAGCGCGCGCTGCATGGCGGGATAGCCGTCATAGCCCAGCTCCGCCGCAAAGCGCACGACCGTCGACTCGGACACCTGCGTGATCTTGCCGAGCGCGCCCGCCGTCAGGAAGGCCGCCTTATCATAGCTCTCCAGAATATAGGTCGCGATGCGGCGCTGGCCCTTGGAGAATGTTGTCAGCTTGTTATGTATGTTCGTCAGGATGTCTGCCGTCATACAGGATCTCCCCCTTCTGTTTCCTGCCGCAGCGCGGCAAGCTCCGCTTCGGTGAGCGGACGCCATGCGCCGGGCGCGAGCGTTCCGAGCTGCAGCGGTCCCTCTGCAATGCGCCGCAGCCGGAGCACCTCCAGCCCGGCCGCCGCGCACATGCGGCGGATCTGGCGATTTCTGCCCTCGTGGATCGTGATGAGAAACCGGCCCGGCGCGGTCTGCTCGACCTCCGGCGGGCGGATGCGATAACCGTCGAGCACGAGCGGACGCCGCAGCCGCTCAGCCGCGCCGTCCAGAGGGCCGCGGGCCGTGACCTCATAGACCTTGCTGATCTCGCGGCGCGGGTGCATCAGCCGGTCAGCCAGCGCGCCGTCGTTCGTAAAGAGCAGCAGGCCCTCAGAATCATAGTCCAGCCGCCCGACCGGATAGACGCGCGTGCCGCAGTCTACGAGCGAGGCGGCCGTTCGGCGGCCGCGTTCATCCGACAGCGTTGTGATATAGCCGCGCGGCTTATAAAGCATCAGATAGACGTGCTCCGGCGGAGGCGGGATGGGAACGCCATCGACCGCAATGGTCCGGCAGTCCGGCTCCGCCGATGCGCCAAGCGCACACGGCACCCCGTCCACCGTGACCCGGCCCTGCCGGATCAGCTCCTCCGCCGCGCGCCGCGAGGCAACGCCGCGCGCAGAAAGGATCTTCTGAATTCGTTCCCTCATCGGTACACTCTCCCCAGAGCAGTGGGATGCGCGCGATGCAGCGCGTCCCGAGAAATACGCCGCCCTCTCCGGCGGGTTCGCCGGGCGTTCCGGCAGAAAAGGCCACACGCGGCCAGAGCGGCCGTACGGTAACGGTTTCCCCGTCGCGCAGCGCATAAGTGACGGACTCCCCTGCCATAAGCTCAGCGCTTCCGCCGGACAGCAGCGGCACGGACGCGACGCACGCCCCGGCCTTCACCGCTTCACGCTCGGAAAAGGCGGCAAACGCCTCGTCATACAGGCAGGCATGATCCTGCCAGTCATCCGGCGCACATAGCGTGACGGCAATGAGCCGCCGTCCGTTCCGTTCCACGGCGCTGACGAGCGTCCGCCCGGCTGCGCGGGTATAGCCCGTCTTCACGCCGATCGCGCCATCCAGAGACCACAAAAGGCGGTTGTGGTTCGTAAAGCTGCGCCCCTCGATCGTGATCTGCCGCGTGGCGACGACCTCGGCAAAGGCCGGGACCTGCAGCGCGGCGCGCGTCAGGCGCGCAAGGTCGAGCGCCGTGGAATAGTGCTCCGGCGCGTCCAGACCGTTCGGGTTCGTAAAATGGGTGTCCTGCAGGCCAAGCTCCCGCGCCCGTCCGTTCATGGCCTCCACAAAGGCCCCGACCGAGCCGCTGTGCGCCAGAGCCAGCGCGACGGCGGCATCGTTGCCGGAGTGCAGCAGCAGGCCGTAGAGCAGAGCGCGGACCGTGAGCTGCTCCCCCGCCTTGAGATAGAGCGAAGAGCCTTCGATCCCGACTGCCTCCTGCGGCACGGTGACAACGGCATCCGGATCGCAGTCCTCCGCGATGAGCAGACCCGTCATGATCTTTGTCGTGCTGGCGATGAGCGCGTGCTCTGAAGCATTGCGTGCAAAGCAGACCTCTCCGGTGTCCGCGTCCAGCACGGCGGCGCGGCAGGCCGACAGGGCCGACGCGCACGGAGACAAAAGGGCGGCAGCGATCAGAAGCGCCGCCGCCCGAAGCATTCGTTTCATTCTTCCTCACCGGGCCTAGTATGCCCGGTGAGGCGCGGTTCATGCGAGGTCGACGTCGACCTTTTTCTCCGCGCGGTACTGCGAGATCATCTCGTTGATGCGGTCGACCAGCTCCGGGATCTGCTCGATGAGGCGGTCAGCCGTCGAGGTCGCAGGCTCAGTGATCGGGAGCATACGCACCCGCTCGCCCTGCAGCACCAGAAAGGCAACCGGGACGATCTTCACGCCGCAGCCCGCACCGCCGCCGAACGGGAGTGCAGAGGCGGCTGCCTTCGGCTTGAGATCGCTGCCGCCGGAAGCCATGGCAAAGCTGATCTTGGAGATCGGGATGAGCGTCGTGCCGTCGCCCGTGGAAATGGGCGTACCGACCACGGTGTTGGCATCGACCATCTCGCGCACCTTCGCCATAGAGGCGCCGAGAAGCTCCGAAACATTCTGACTCATGATTCTGTTTCCTCCTCCTGCTGCGGCAGTTTCTGTTTGCCGAACTGCATTTTTTCGATCTCCGGCAGCTCGTCCAGCGATTCCAGACCGAACGTGCGCAGGAAATCCGGTGTCGTGCGATACAGAATGGGCCGTCCGGGCACATTCAGCCTGCCGCACTCCTCAATGAGGTGTTTATTGAGCAGCGCGCCGACGGAATAGGCACTGTCGACGCCGCGGATCTGCTCGATGTAGGCCCGCGTTGCGGGCTGATAATAGGCGATGACCGTCAGGGTCTCCAGCTGCGCGGACGAAAGCCGGGGCGGCTTGCGTGTTTCCAGTGCTCGGGTCACATAGGAGGACATCTCCCCCGAGGAGCACATCTGATAGGCGTGCTCGAGGCGCAGGATACGGATGCCGCGCCGCTCGTAGGACAGGCGGTCCATCAGCGAACGCACGGCCTGCTCGGCTTCGTCCGGGTCGCATTCTGCAGCCATGGCAATGCGTTCGAGCTCGACCGGCTCGCCCGCCGCAAATAGGATGGCCTCAGCTACCCGTTCCAGCTCCGTCTGTTCCATGTTCTACCCTTTCCTCCGGCATTTTGCAAAAGCGGATGTTCAGATCGTCGTCGCCGTCCTCCAGCCTGACGGAATGCACGCGGCAAAGCTCCAAAACGGCGAGGAACGTCGCAACGATCTCACTGCGCGAGCGGCTGCCGCGGAACAGCGCGCGGAATTTCTCCACGCCGCGCATCAGCAGCTGCTTGAGCACCTGTGCGGCCTTTTTTGTCACGGGATACGGCTCTAAGCCGACGATGCCCTGAAAATTCGAGAGCTTCGGCGGCAGACGCCGCTCGCTGCGCTCTGCCATGGCCGCCATGGCGCGCAGAAGATCCTGCGGCTCGTGCCGGTAGCGATAGGTCGCGTCCGGACGGAGCGGCTGCGGCGCATGCGGAAAAAAACCGTTGCCGATGTCGCTGCGCGGCTCAAGGAAGGCCACAGCCGTGCGGATCTGCTCATAGGCCTCCGCGCGCTGCTTTTCCTCGAGCGAGCGGACAAGAAGCTCCATCTCGCTCATGGCCTCCTCACGCTCGGCGGCGGAGAGCAGCATCTTTGTTTTGATGAGCATGAGATGGGACGCCATGGCGATGAATTCGCTGGCGATCTCCATATCCAGCCGCTTCATCTCATCGAGATAGGCCAGATACTGCTCCAGAATGGACGTGATGCTGACGTCCTGGATCTCGATCTTGTTTTTGCTCAGCAGAAGCAGGATGACGCTCAGCGGACCGTCAAAATCTGCGGGCAGCTCATCGCGCGTGTGCATGACGCCCGCAAGATGATAGGTTGGTTCTTCCATGCGCCTCCGGCTCCTTTCACTTTAGAGTATACCATTATTTTAGGAAAATGGCAACCCACAATCCTTAGCCGACCGCGTCAAATATGGCGCGCACAAGGGCCTCGCGGCCGGTCGCCTTCTCTGCGGAGAACGGCAGCAGCGGTGTCTGCTCGCCCAAACGCAGCGTTTCGCGGATGCAGGCAAGGTTCGGCTCGATCTCGCGTGCCTTCAGCTTATCGAGCTTGTTGGCAACGACGAGGAACGGCCGCCCGGTGCTGCGGAACAGGTCCGCCATGACGCAGTCGAGCTTCGTCGGTGCGTGGCGGGCATCGACGATCATCACGCCGAGGGCGATGGGCTCCGGCTCGGCAAAATAGGCCTCCATGAGCTTGCCCCAGCGTTCCTTTTCCGATTCAGCGACCTGCGCATAGCCATATCCCGGCAGATCGACGAAGTGCGCCTTGCCGTCCACGCGGAAATAGTTGATGTGGACGGTCTTGCCCGGCTTCTGACCGACGCGCGCAAAATTTTTGCGCTGCAGCACGCAGTTCAGCACGGAGGATTTGCCGACGTTTGATTTTCCGGCAAAGGCGATCTGCGGCAGGCCGTCGTGCAGGAATGCACCGGCCTGCGCCGCAGATTTTACAAATTCCACTCGCTGTAAATTCATCATTGGCGGATCCCCTGATTCGGCTGGGCCGTGTCATGCTGCGCGACCGGGAGGACGCGCTCCGTGGTCTTGCGCACCGCAGGCTCCTCCTGCACGGGGCGGACGAGCGCGGCGTCCAGCACGGCGTCGGCATGGTCGACGAGCAGGAAGTTGAGCGCGCGGCGCACCGTCTGGTCGATCTCCTGCAGATCCTTTTCGTTCTCGTGCGGAATAATGACGGTCTTCACGCCGTGGCGCAGCGCTGCCATGGTCTTCTCCTTCAGGCCGCCGATGGGAAGCACGCGGCCGCGGATGGAGATCTCGCCCGTCATGGCGATATCACGGCGGACCGGCGTCCCGCTGAGCGCGGAGGCCAGCGCCGTGCATACGGCGATACCGGCGGACGGACCGTCCTTCGGAACAGCTCCCTCCGGGAAGTGGACATGGATATCGCGCGTCTTGTAGAAGTCGGACGGGATGTGCAGCTGCTCAGCACGCGTGCGCAGATAGCTCACGGCCGCCTGCACGGACTCCTTCATCACATCGCCGAGGTTTCCGGTCAGGATGAGCTTGCCGCTGCCGTCCATGACATTGCACTCGACCTCGAGAGTCTCACCGCCGACGGAAGTCCAGGCAAGGCCGGTCACAAGACCGATCGGATCGGTCTCCGGCAGCTTATCCGGCAGGATGCGGCGCGGGCCGAGGAAGCTCTCCAGATTCGTGCCCGTCACGGTCACGCGGCGCGGGGCCTCGTCTGAAAGGAGCTGCACGGCGCATTTGCGGCAGAGCTCGCCGAGCTTGCGCTCGAGATTGCGCACGCCGGATTCGCGCGTGTAGCAGCGGATGATCTCGCGCAGGGCATCGTCCGTCACGCGGACCTGCGATTTCTTCAGGCCGTTTTTCGCGAGCTGGCGCGGCAGCAGATGGTCGCGCGCGATGCTGCGCTTCTCCTCGTCCGTATAGGAGCCGAGCTCGATGACCTCCATACGGTCGAGGAGCGGACGCGGGATGGTGTCGGCCGTGTTGGCCGTCGTGATGAACATGCACTCGCTCAGGTCGAACGGAATTTCGAGGAAATTATCCCGGAACGTTGCGTTCTGCTCCGCATCGAGCACCTCGAGCAGGGCGGATGACGGATCGCCGCGGTAATCGCTGCCGAGCTTGTCGATCTCATCGAGCAGCAGCAGCGGATTGTGCGTTCCGGCCTGCTGCATGGCGGTCAGGATGCGGCCGGGCATCGCGCCGATATAGGTCTTGCGATGGCCGCGGATCTCGGCCTCATCATGCACGCCACCGAGCGAGATGCGCGCGAGCTTCCGGTTCAGGGCGCGGGCCACGCTCATGGCGATGGACGTCTTGCCGACGCCCGGAGGGCCGATGAGGCAGATGATCTGCCCCGGCTGCTCCGGGGCAAGCTGGCGCACGGCCAGAATTTCCAGAATGCGCTCCTTCACCTTCTCAAGGCCGAAATGGTCCTCATCGAGGATGCGGCGGGCGACGCGGATGTCCGTGCGCTCGCGCGTGCGGGTATTCCACGGCAGCTCAAGGGCGACGTCGAGATAGTTGCGGATGACGCTGGCCTCGGCGGAGCCATACGGCTGCTTTTCCAGCCGCTGCAGCTCCTTGTGGAGCTTCTCGTCGGCCTCCTGCGGCAGGTGGAGCTTCTCGATCTTCTCGCGGTATTCATCGATCTCCGCGTCCTCGTCGTTTTCGCCGAGCTCGCCGCGGATGACCTTGAGCTGCTCACGCAGATAATAATCGCGCTGGCCCTTGTCGATGCTCTGCTGCGTCTTCTCCTGCAGCTGGGCCTCGAGGCGCAGGACCTCCAGCTCCCGCGCAAGCAGGCGGTTCGCCGTTTCCAGACGGCGCACCGGCGCAAGCTGGGACAGAACGCGCATTTTTTCCTTATAGTCATAGGATGCCGCCTGCGCCGTCATGTCGGCCGCAGAGCCGGGATCCTTTTCGGACAGCAAATGGAGCATGATGTCCTGCATCGGGCGCTGCGACAGCTCCGCATATTCGCCGAACAGCTCGATGGCCTGCCGAAGCAGGGCCTCCGTGCGCGGCGTAATGCTCGGCGTCTCCTCCTCGGGGATCGACTCGACGCGCGCCATCATGCAAGGCGCCGTCTGCAGCATCTGCGTGGCGCGGGCGCGGTATTCGCCCTGCACCAGCACACGCACGGTGTCGCCGGGGATCTTCAGGACCTGCAGGACATGGGCGACCGTGCCGATCTCATAGAGATCGCCGAAGCCGGGATCATCCTGCTCGATCTTCTTCTGGGTCACCAGAAAAATGTGCTGGTCGGCGTTCATCGCCGCCTCCAGCGCGCGAACGGACTTCTCCCGCCCCACATCAAAGTGCATGGTTGCCTGCGGAAAAAGGACCAGCCCGCGCATGGCGAGCACCGGCATCCGTTCAGACAAAATCAGTTCGTTCATAGTTCTCCTTCCTCCCCGCCGGATGCGGGGACGGACCACAAAAGGGGCGCACAGACACCCAAGTGTCCGCAACGCCCCCTTCTGTGTCTTGTTATCCTGCGCTCGGACGCTTCCGGCGCGCAGCGCCGGCCTTGTGCCGGATCTCCGGCTCGCTTCCGTCCTCCACGCAGGCGCGTGTGATCAGGACCTCGGAAATCGTGGGATCCGAGGGAATGTCATACATGACCTTCGTCATCACGCTCTCCAGCACGGCGCGCAGACCGCGCGCACCGATCTTGCGGTCGATGGCCTTCTGCGCAATGGCGTCGAGCGCCGCATTTTCAAATTCCAGCGTCACGTTGTCCAGCTCGAGCAGCTTGCGGTACTGGCGGCACAGCGCGTTCTTCGGTTCGGTCAGGATGCGCACGAGCTCTTCCTTCTTCAGGCTGCCGAGGGTCGTGACGACCGGCAGACGGCCGACCAGCTCCGGGATGATGCCGAATTTCAGAAGATCGTGCGGCTGCACCTGCCGGAACAGCTCGCCGACGTCCTGCTCCTTCCGGCTCTTCAGCTCTGCGCCGAAGCCGAGGCTGCTGCGGTCCACGCGGCGCTCGATGATCTTGTCGAGGCCGTCAAAGGCGCCGCCGCAGATGAAGAGGATGTTCGTCGTGTCGATCTGGATGAACTCCTGCTGCGGGTGCTTGCGGCCGCCCTGCGGCGGCACGTTCGCCGTCGTGCCCTCAAGAATTTTCAGCAGTGCCTGCTGCACGCCCTCGCCGGACACGTCGCGCGTGATGGAGGTGTTCTCGCTCTTGCGGGCGATCTTATCCATCTCGTCGATATAGATGATGCCGCGCTCCGCCAGCTCAACGTCGAAGTCTGCCGCCTGCAGCAGGCGCAGGAGAATGTTCTCGACATCCTCGCCGACATAGCCCGCTTCGGTGAGCGTGGTCGCATCGGCGATGGCGAACGGAACGTTCAGGATTTTGGCGAGCGTCTGCGCAAAGAGCGTTTTGCCGCAGCCCGTCGGGCCGATGAGCAGGATATTGCTCTTCTGCAGCTCCACATCGGAGTCGCCGCCGTAGAAAATGCGCTTGTAATGGTTATACACCGCCACGGACAGGGCGATCTTCGCCTCATCCTGACCGATGATATAACCGTCCATATATTCCTTGATCTCTTTCGGCGTGGGCAGATGATCGGGAACGGCCAGCTCGGAGCTGCCGGTCTCATACATCTCCTCGTGCAGGATCGTGCTGCACAGCTCCACGCATTCGTTGCAGATATAGGCATTCGGCCCGGACATGATCCGCTTGACCTGTGCCTGCGTCTTGCCGCAGAAGGAGCATCGGATGAGTTTTTCTGCCAAATTTACTTCCTCCTCTGGGCTTTAGCGCTGATAGATCACCTTATCCACAATGCCGTATTCCTTCGCCTGCTCGGCCGTGAGGAAATGGTCGCGCTCGCAGTCGCGGGCGACCTCTTCAACGGGTCTGCCGGTGTTCTTCGCCAGAATTTCATTCAGACGGCGCTTCACATCCGCGATGCGCTGGGCGTGGATCTCGATATCCGTGACCTGACCCTGCGCGCCGCCGGACGGCTGATGGATCATGATCTCCGCGTTCGGCAGGGCGAGGCGCTTGCCCTTCGTGCCGGACGACAGCAGGAACGCGCCCATGGACGCGGCCATGCCGATGCAGATCGTGGAAACATCGCACTTGATATACTGCATGGTGTCATAAATCGCAAGTCCGGCCGTTACCACGCCGCCCGGGCTGTTGATGTAGAACTGAATGTCCTTGTCGGGGTCCTGCGCCTCCAGATAGAGAAGCTGGGCGACGATCAGGCTGGCGGTCGTGTCGTTGACCTCCTCCGACAGGAAGATGATGCGGTCGTTCAGAAGGCGGGAGAAAATGTCATAGGAACGCTCTCCGCGGCTCGTCTGCTCGACGACATAGGGAACCAAACTCATAATCATGCTCCTTTCTGCGTGCATTCCCGCCGGGGTCACCGGCGGGAGTGCGGATCGCCTGCCGCAGCAGGAATCAGAAACATTCTAACCGCTCTGCAGGCGGATTATTCCTCGGAGGCAGGAGCCTCTTCGGCGGCCTCAGGGGCCTTGGGTGCAACGGCGACAGCGGAGTCGGCGATGAGACGGGCAGCCTTGCGCAGCTTGAGATCGCTCTTCAGGCCGTCGGCGTTCAGGGCCTTCTTGACGTCGTCCAGCTCCATCTTGTAGCTCTCGGCGAGCTTCTTGTACTCTTCCTCGCACTCTTCCTCGCTGACCTCGATGTTCTCAGCGGCAGCAACGGCGTCCAGCAGGACGTTCGTGCGGACAGCGGCCTGAGCGGACGGGCGCAGGCTGTTTCGGATGGCGTTCATGTCGCCGCCCATCATCTGGGCATAGGCCTGCAGAGAGGCACCCTGAGAGCGGAGCTCATAGTCCATGCGCTCCATCTCCTGATCGAGCTCCTCGTCGATCATGCTGTCGGGGATCTCGACGGTCATGTTGGCGGCAGCCTTCTCGACGGCGGCGTTCTCGAACGCGCGGTCGATCCCGGCCTGCTTTTCGTCGCGGATGCGCTTCTCGATGTCGGCGCGCAGCTCGGCGACGGTGTCGAACTCGGAGACGTCCTTGACAAACTCGTCGTCCTTCTCGGGAACGACGGTCTCCTTGACCTCATGGACCTTGACCTTGAAGACGACGGGCTTACCGGCAAGCTCCTCGGCGTGATAGTCAGCCGGGAACGTGACGTCGATGTCCTTCTCCTCACCGGCGCTCATGCCGGCGACCTGCTCCTCAAAGCCGGGGATGAAGGTGTGGGAACCGAGCTTCAGCTCGTAATTCTCGCCCTTGCCGCCCGCAAAGGCCTTGCCGTTCTCAAAGCCCTCGAAGTCGATCACGGCGGTGTCCCCCTCCTGTGCCGGGCGGTCGACCGTGGTGATGCGGGCAACGTTCTGGGCCATGCGGTCCAGCTCGGCCTCGACCTCGGACTCCTTGACCTCGACCTCGGCCTTCTCGATCTCGAGATTCTTATATTCGCCAAGCTCAGCAACGGGATACAGATCCGTCACGATCGTCAGCGTGACGGTGCCGTCGTCGGCGATGTCCATCTTGGAAACGCTCGGGCGGCCGACGGGACGGATGTCCTGCGTCAGGACGGCATCCTTGTAGATATCCGGGAACATATCCTCGACAGCGTCCTCAAAGAAGACATGCTTGCCATAGGCAGCCTCGATGACCATACGCGGAGCATGACCCTTGCGGAAGCCGGGGATCATGATATCCTTGCGGTACTTCAGATAGGCGCGGTTCAGGGCAGGCTCCAGCTCCTCACGGGTCAGTTCCACCGTAACGGATGCGCGGGTCGCTTCTTTCTCTACGCTTTTGACATTCATTTCTAACATCCTCCTATGTGCTGCGCCGGTCGGCGCGCATTGATACCTTGATGAATCCGCACTATTTTATCAGACTATTCACAAAAAAACAAGTCGATTTTGTGAATTTTCGGTTTTTCTGCAGGAAAATTACAGGGAAAATATTCAGCGAAGCCGGATCGGGGCAAAATTCGTATAATCCGCAGCGCAGAGCCGGTAGGTCACGCCGTGGTGCTCGCCCTCGATGGCAAGGCGGTGGCTGCTGCCGTGCAGGTGGCCGTAGCAGCATTCCTTCACGCCGTAGCGCTCGAGGAGCGCCAGAATTTCCGGGCATTCGTAGCCGCGGTAGCGCGGCGGATAGTGCAGAAAGCACAGCTTTTCGGGCGTATCTCCCGCCGCGCGGAGCGAGGCCTCCAGACGCAGCAGCTCCCGCTTGAAAATTTTATCGTTATGACTGCCGTCCGGCGCGTCCTCTTCAAAGAACCAGCCGCGCGTGCCGGTCAGGGCGATGCCGTTATAGAAATAGCAGTTGTTATTCAGCAGATACAGGTCCGGAAAGCCGTTTTCCTCGCAGAAGCGGTAGAATTTCGCGGCTGTCGTCCACCAGTAGTCATGATTTCCCTTGACGATGATCTTCCGCCCCGGAATGGCGGCGATCATGGCAAAATCCTCGCGCGCGCCGTTCAGGTCCAGCGCCCAGGACAGGTCCCCGAGCAGGACGGTCGTGTCCTCCGGCCCGATGACGGACAGGCCTTCGCGGAGCTTGTCCACATAGCCGACCCACGCGCCGCCGAAGACGTCCATCGGCTTGTCGCTGCCGAGGGAAAGATGCAGGTCTCCAATCGCGTAAAGGGCCATCCCTCACGCTCCTTTCATTGCAGCAGTTGCAGAAGGTTCCGGAAAAAGATCCGGTCGAGCAGGTCCGCGGGATAGCCCGCAGCCTGTAAATACGCATAAAACGAAGCCCACGAGGAGACGTCCGTAAAGCCGCGCGCCAGCTCGTCGCAGCCGTCGAGGTCGCCGCCGAGGGCCACATGGTCCTCGCCGCAGAGCGTGAGCATGTGCTCGAGATGGGCGCGCAGCGTGTCGAAATCCGCTCTCCCGCCGAGGAACGGCGGATAGAGGTTCAGGCCGACCGTGCCGCCGGTCTGCGCCAGCGATCGGAGCTGATCGTCCGTCAGGTTCCGCGTGCAGTCGCACAGAACGCGGCAATTGGAATGACTGGCCAAAATGGGAGCCTGCGTGCAGTCCATGAGCTGCCAGAACGCAGCTTCGGACAGATGACTCACATCGATCCGCAGGCCGAGCCGCTGCGCCTCCCGGACAAAGTCGCGCCCACGCGGCGTCAGGCCAAGCGCGGAGCCGTGCCAGCCCGCAAGCGCGTTGTCGGCATTCCACGTCAGCGTGAGCATGCAGAAGCCCTGCTCCCGCAGCCATTCGAGTCTGCCCGGGTCGCAGCCGATGACCTCGCAGCCCTCCACGGACAGCAGCGCGGCGATCCTCCCCTGCTCCGTCAGGCGCAGGGCCTCCGCACCGTTTGCGGCAAAGCCGATGCGGCTGCGGTTCTTCTCCACCTCGCGGCACAGGAGGGCCAGCGGCTCCGTCAGCAGGCGCTCCGTCCCGCCGCCGGGCAGACCGGCGTTGCTGCAGAACGCAAAGACCTGGGCATAGGCCTCCAGTCCGGCCGCCTTCTGCAGGTCGATGTGGCAGAAATTCCGCTCCAACCCCTCCCCGCGCGTCCAGAGCTCATAGGCGGTGTCGCAGTGTCCGTCAAACAGCTTCATGAAAATGCATCCTCCAGATGCCGGATCTCCGGCCGCTTTGTCTCCGTGCCAAAAGGCGCGTAGACCTCGATCACATCGAAGCGCGGCTGCTTCGTCTGCTCCGGGTGCTCACATAAGTACAGCTCCGCCGTGCGGCGGATGCGTTCCTGCTTGTGCCGGTCGACAAATTCCAGCGCTTCGGCAAATGCGGCGCTTTTGCGCAGCTTGACCTCGACAAAGACGAGATAGTTGCGGTTTTCCGCGATCAGGTCGATCTCGCCGAGGCGGCAGCGGTAATTCGCCGCCACGATGGTATAGTGCCTGCGGCGCAGATAGGCCGCCGCAGTCTCCTCGCCCCAGCGGCCCGTCAGATCATTCCGCATGGAGATTCTTCAGGAACGTGCGGCGATGGATGGGGCACGGACCGAATTCGCGCAGCGCGGCATAGTGCGCGCGCGTACCGTAGCCCTTGTGCGTGGCAAAGCCGTACTGCGGATATTTTTCATCCATTTCCAGCATAAAGCGGTCCCGCGTCACCTTGGCCAGAATGGACGCAGCCGCGATATTGGCGCTCAGGCTGTCGCCCTTGACGATCGTCTGCACGGGAAGGCCGAAGTCCGTCTCGCGGTTGCCGTCGATCAGGGCGATATCCGGCCGCACCCGGAGCTGGTCCATGGCGCGGCGCATCGCGAGGAACGTCGCCTGCAGGATGTTGATCTCGTCGATCTCCTGCTCGGAGGCAAACGCGATGCCGTAGGCGAGCGCCTGCTCCGTGATAATGTCATACAGCGCCTCGCGGCGCTTGGCCGTCAGCTTTTTCGAGTCGTTCAGGCCGGGAATGTCCAGCCCGCGCGGCAGGATGACTGCCGCAGCGCACACCGGTCCGGCCAGCGGGCCGCGCCCGGCTTCATCCACGCCGCAGACCGTCTCATAACCCGCCTCCCAGCAGCGGTTTTCGTAATTCCAAAGTTCCGTCATGCCAATTCCTCATTTATCTTAAGCAATACCGCACAATTCAGCAAGTGCATTCGGCGAAAAATGTCCGGCGAAGGCCGAAGGAGAATGATGCAGTGTTGCCCTTAGTCATCCGGCGTGAAGCTCAGGCGCTGATGCAGGCCGTCCGCCACCACGTCGAATATGATGCTGCCGTCTTCGTTGTCCGTGCGGTCCATCGTGACGTCCTTACCGCGGCAGTATGTCCGCGCGACGGCCTCCGGGTCCGAGGTCTCCACCTCACTGACGAACACGTCGCGCATCTGGTTGTTGCTGCAGAGATTGAAAATCTCGCGAATCAGTTCGTAGCGCATGTCTCTGTCCTTTCCGGAGGGTCCTCCAACGTAAAGCGTCCGATCTTACAGCTGCGGTATTCCTCCAGCAGCACACGCGCCATGCGCTCCGTGTCGATCTCGCCGCGTGCCAGCAGGAAGCCGCGGCGGCGGCCCGCCTCGGTCAGCAGATCATAGCCGGAGGCGTCCTCCGGCGGGTCGAGCTTATAGCGGGCGCGCATGGCCTCGGGGTAACGCGCCCAGAGCATGGCCGCCAGATGGCAGGCCAGCGTTTCCACATCCAGTACGTCGTCCTTGACCGCGCCGGTATAGGCCAGCCTGCGGCCGACCTCCTCATCGTCGAATTTCGGCCAGAGGATGCCCGGCGTGTCGAGCAGCAGAAGGCCGCTGTCCACCGTGACCCACTGCTTGCCACGCGTGACGCCGGGGCGGTTCTCCGCCTTTGCGCCCTTGCGCCCGGCGATCTGATTGATGAAAGTCGATTTTCCCACGTTCGGGATGCCGACGATCATCAGCTTCAGTGCGCGGCCGGTCTGTCCCTTGTCCGCATAGCGCTGCAGCTTCTCCGCCAGCATGGAGCGGACGGCGGGCACGAAGCGGTCGATGCCGCGGCGGCTCTTGCAGTCCGTGCGCACAACGGTCATGCCCTGCGCCTGCCAGTAATTCTGCCAGACGTCCGTAGCGGCAGGATCGGCCAGATCGATGCGGTTGAGGATCATCATGCGGGGCTTCTGCCCGCAGATGGCGTCAATGTCCGGGTTCCGGCTGGAAAACGGGATGCGTGCGTCCACGATCTCGCAGACGGCGTCCACGAGCTTGAGGTCAGCCTCCATATTCCGCCGGGTCTTTGTCATGTGGCCCGGATACCACTGGATATTCATGCGGTCATCCATTGTCCAGCGCTCCGATCCGTCCAAAGTCCCGCGAAGCGCTCTCGCCGCAGCCTGGGAACAGGATGCACAGCACCTTGCCGATGACCTGTGATTCCTCGATCTGCCCAATGGAGGCATAGCGGCTGTCAGCAGAGCGGTTGCGGTTATCGCCCATCACGACGAGGCAGCCCTCGTCCACGGTCAGGGGGAAGCTCGTGCGGTCATAGTAGGGCAGCACCATCGGTTCCAAGATATAGGGCTCGTCCAGCGGCTCGCCGTCGACGTAGACCGTGCCGTAGCCGTTGCCGTCGTAGAGGATATCCACAGTCTGACCCTCCGTGGCGATGACGCGCTTGACGATCGGCTCGCCGTTTTCAAAGCTCTCCTTGCGCGCGACGATGACGTCGCCCTGCTTGAGGTCGCCCATAAACAGATTGCTCAGCAGCGCCACATAGTCGCCGTCCTGCAGCGTCGGCATCATGGACGGTCCGTCCACGCCGACGAGACGGACGAAAAACACAAACACGATCGTGATCGCGGCTAGAATATAGACAAGGTCATGCAAAAGCGAGTAGCAGTCATAGAGCGGATTTTTCGGTTCCTTCTTCGGAGTCTGCTCCTGCAGGTCCTCCATCGGCTGCTCCGCGTCGAAATTCTCCATCAAAGTCATCCTTCCTGTCTGGCGGCAGGCCGCCATTCATTCAGGATAAATTATACACCAACTCGTTCCAGAAATAAAGCCCAAAAAACGGAGCTGCCGCAAATCCATGCGGCAGCCCCGAAATGGCGGTCGATAAAAATCAGAGATCCTTCAGCCGTGCTTCGCTCTCCTCGAGCTGACGCAGCAGGGCGGCATACTTTTCGGCCTTCTCCTGCTCTGCGCGGACAACCTGCTCCGGTGCCTTTGCGGCAAAGCCCGGATTGCCAAGCTTGGCCTGCACACCGGCAAGGCCCTTCTGGACCTTCTCCTTCTCCTTGGCGATGCGGGCAAGCTCCTTGTCCACATCCACAAGCTCCTCCATCGGCAGGAACAGCTTGGCGTCGTGCGTCACGCAGGACACCATGGAGCCATGGCCCTCCGGCTCCTCACCCAGAACGACGACGCGCTCGGCATAGGCCAGACGGGTGATGAACGGGATACCGGCAGAGAACAGATCCTGCTTCTCCGTGACGATATAAAGCGTCGTGCGGCGCGCGGGCGGCACGTTCATCTCGGCACGGCGGTTGCGCACGGCGCGGATGGCCTGCATAATGCTCTCCATGCCGTCCTCCTCCGCCTGGAAGCTGAGATCCTCGCGGAACTTCGGCCAAGCGGCGACGATCAGCGCCTCGCCCTCGTGCGGGATGGCCTGCCAGATTTCCTCCGTGATAAACGGCATGAACGGGTGCATCAGGCGCAGGATCTGGTCGAGCACATACAGCAGCACCTGCTGGGCAGAGCGCTTCTGAGCCTCGTCCTCGCCATAGAGGCGGGCCTTCGTCAGCTCGATATACCAGTCGCAGTAGCTGTCCCAGATAAAGTCATAGATCTTCTGGACGGCGACGCCGAGCTCATACTTGTCGAGGTTCTCCGTAACGTCGGCAATGAGCGTATTGAGCTTCGAAAGGATCCACTTGTCGGACGTCTCGAGCTCGGACAGGGCGGGCAGCTCGTTTTTGTCGATGCTGAGGTTCATCATGACATAGCGGCTGGCGTTCCAGAGCTTATTGGCAAAGTTGCGCATGGCCTCGCAGCGCTCGATATAGAAGCGCATGTCGTTGCCGGGCGAATTGGACGTGAGCATGTTCATGCGCAGGGCGTCCGAGCCGTAGCGGTCGATCATCTCGAGCGGATCGATGCCGTTGCCGAGGGACTTGGACATCTTGCGGCCCTTGTCGTCGCGGACAAGGCCGTGAATCAGCACGGTGTGGAACGGCGGCCTGCCCGTCTGCTTGCAGGCGGAGAAGATCATGCGCGCGACCCAGAAGAAGATGATGTCATAGCCCGTCACAAGCACATCCGTCGGATAGAAATACTGAAAATCCTCCGCATTCGTGTCCGGCCAACCGAGGGTCTCGAACGGCCAAAGCGCCGAGGAGAACCAGGTGTCAAGCACGTCCTCATCGCGGGTGATATGCTTGCTGCCGCACTTTTCGCAGCAGACCGCATCCTCGCGGGAAACGGTCATATGGCCGCAGTCGGCGCAGTACCACGCCGGGATCTGATGGCCCCACCACAGCTGACGGGAGATGCACCAGTCGCGGACGTTCTCCATCCAGTTCGTATAAATTTTTGTGAAGCGCTCCGGCACGAACTTCGTCTCGCCGTCGTTCACAACGCGCAGCGCCTCTTCGGCCAGCGGCTTCATCTTTACGAACCACTGAGCGGAGATGATCGGCTCGACGTCGCGGTGGCAGCGGTAGCAGGTGCCGACATTGTGGTTATACGGCTCGACCTTCACGAGGTAGCCCTGCGCCTCGAGGTCGGCGACGATCTGCTTGCGCGCCTCATAGCGGTCGAGGCCCTGATATTTGCCGCCGTTCTCGTTGACGACACCCTTGTCGTCGAGGACGCGGATGACCTCAAGGTTGTGGCGCAGGCCGACCTCAAAGTCGTTCGGGTCGTGAGCAGGCGTCATCTTGACGCAGCCGGTGCCGAAGTCCATTTCGGCATAGTCGTCCGCCACGACGGGGATCTCCTTGCCGACGAGCGGCAGAATGACGTTCTTGCCGACGATGTCCTTGTAGCGCTCGTCGTTGGGGTTGACGCACACGCCGGAGTCGCCGCGCATGGTCTCGGGCCGCGTCGGCGCGATGATGACCTCGCCGGAGCCGTCTGCCAGCGGATAGCGCACATGCCACAGATGGCCGGGCTTATCGACATATTCGACCTCGGCATCGGACAGGGCCGTGACGCAGTGCGGGCACCAGTTGATGATGCGGCTGCCCTTGTAGATAAGGCCCTGCTCATACAGGTTCACGAACACCTCGCGGACGGCCTTCGAGCAGCCCTCGTCCATCGTGAAGCGGGCACGGTCCCAGTCGCAGGACGCGCCGAGGCGCTTCTGCTGCTCGACGATACGGTCGCCGTACTGATGCTTCCAGGCCCAGACGCGCTCGAGGAACTTCTCGCGGCCGAGGTCATAACGGGTCTTGCCCTCCTTGCGCAGCTCCTCCTCCACGCGGATCTGCGTGGCGATACCGGCATGGTCCACACCGGGGATCCAGAGGGCGGAATAGCCCTGCATGCGCTTGAAGCGGATGAGCACGTCCTGCATGGCGGCGTCCATGGCATGGCCCATGTGGAGCTGGCCTGTGACATTGGGGGGCGGCATGACGATGGTAAAGGGCTTCTTGTCCGGGTCGCGCTCGGCATGGAAATAGCCGTTGTCTACCCAGAATTTGTAGAGCCGGTCCTCAACGTCGCGCGGCTCGTAGGTCTTTGGCAGTTCTTTCATAGTCTTCTCCTTTTTGACGATAAAAATCGCCCTGAGCTTCATCATATGCTCAGGGCGATGCAGATTACCGTGGTACCACCTGAATTCCCGCCGAAGGCGGGCACTCTGGCTCTGTAACGGGAGCACCCGTGCGGCCTACTGCAGGTTCGGCACGCCCGCTCCGAAGCGACCTTCTCCCGACCTGCGCAGGGGCTTTCAGCAGCCGCCCCCTCTCTGCAGCGCGCGGATGGGATACTCCTCTTCTTCCATGCGTTTTCACTATGCGGTTATGATAGCCGAAAACCGGCCGGTTGTCAAGCGTTTTTGGGCAGATAGCCGCTCATTTCGGCGGCCATATCGTCCAGCAGCTTCATGGCTGCCGCGCGGTCGGCGTCGACGGCGGTCAGATAAATCTTGACCTTCGGCTCCGTGCCGGACGGACGCAGGATGACCGTACCCTTCTCGCCGAGCTGAAGCACGAGCACATTGGACTTCGGCAGCGTGACCGCTTCCTCCGTGCCGTGGACGAGATCGCGCGTGACGCGCGCCTGATAGTCTGTGACGGACGTAACGGCGATGCCGCACACGGCCTTCGGCAGCTCGCGGCGCATCTGCGCCATAAAGCCAGCGGAAATTTCCATGGCGTCCGGGCCCTGCAGCTCGCAGCTCAGCACGCGCGCCTCATGCCAGCCGAAGCGGCGGTAGAGCGCGTCCATGTGCTCGGCCAGATTTTTGCCCTCGCGCTTGAGCGCGGCGGCGAGGTCGCAAGTCAGCATGGAGGCGACGACGGCGTCCTTATCACGGGCATACGTTCCCTTGAGGTAACCGCAGCTCTCCTCAAAGCCGAAGACGAAGCGGTTCTCCTCGTGCTTCTGCTCGAGGGCGAGAATTTCGCCGCCGATGTACTTGAAGCCCGTGAGGACCCTGCGCATCTTCACGCCGTAGCTTGCGGCGATCTTGTCTGCCATCGGGGTCGAGACGATGCTGCGCACGGCGACAGGGTCTGCCGGGAGCGTGCCCGCCTTCTGCATCGTGCCGAGGATGTAGTCCAGCAGCAGGCAGCCCAGCTCGTTGCCGCTAAGCTTGCGGAAGCCGCCTTCCACCGGGACGGCCACGGCCACACGGTCGCAGTCCGGGTCCGTGCCGAGGATGAGGTCCGGGTGCGTCTCGCGCGCGATCTTGTAGCTCTCGTTCAGCGCGGCGTCCGTCTCCGGGTTCGGATATTCGCAGGTCTTGAAATCGCCGTCCGGCTTTTCCTGTGCGGGGACGACGGCGACGTTCACGCCGATGCGGCCGAGCACGGTGCGGACCGGCTTGTTGCCCGTGCCGCACAGCGGCGTGTAGAGCAGATTCAGGTTATCGGACGGGACAGTGGCAAGGCGTTCGCCGAGAACGGTCTCATAGTAGCGCTCCCACAGCTCAGGCGCGATGAATTCCACGCCGCCCTCCGCAAGGAAGTCCTCGAAGTTCTTTTCCGCCGGGAGGAAATACGGGATTTTCTCGATCTCGGCAAACACGCGGGCCGCCGGCTCGTCCGTCATCTGGCAGCCGTCCAGGCCGTAGCACTTGATGCCGTTATAGATGCCCGCGTTGTGGCTGGCGGAAACGACGATGCCGCAGCCGCAGCCGAGCTGGCGCACGGCAAATGAGAGCATCGGCGTCGGGGCCAGCTCGTGATAGACATAGACATGCACGCCGCGCTCCGCGAGGGCCACGGCGCACAGCTCCGCATAGCGGCGGGAGTTGTGGCGGGAGTCATAGCCGATGGCGCAGCGCTGCGGCAGCTCCGTCGAGGTCAGCCATGCAGCAAGTCCCTGCGCCGTGCGGCGAACGGTGAAGTCGTTCAGGCGATTCGTGCCGATGCCCATAATGCCGCGGATGCCCGCGGTGCCGAACTGCAGCTCTGCGCCGAAGCAGCCCTTGCGCTCCGTCTCGTCGTTCTGCATGGCGGCCAGCGCAGCGCGCTCGGCCTCATTCAGCGGCGCCTGCTCGCACCACTGCTGATAACGTTCCAGTTCCGTCATTTCTGCCTCCTAAAATATGGAATTAAAGTCATAAGCTCAGACTGTCAAATTTGTCATTGCGAGGCCCCGCGAGGGGCCGTGGCAATCTCGCAGGATCGGCTGCGGATTTTGGCAAGCCGAGGCGACTCCGAAGCCTGCTTCACGAGATTCCCACGTCGCTTCGCTCCTCGGAATAACACGACCGGGAAAGCTCACGAACGCCCCGCCCCAATGGGACGGGGCGCTGTGTCGTCCGGTTATTTCAAAAACGGTTCGATCAGGCGCTGCGTTTCCGCATCGTCTGCACGCGTCTCCCGCAGGGACTGCAGAAGGGCCTGCGCTTCCTGCTCCGTCTCCGCCGGGGCGATGACGAGCACCGGCGTGCCGGTCTCTGCAAACGCGCCGTCCGCATCGCGGTGCAGCAGCACAATGAGCTGCTCCCCGGCCGCGTCGCACCAGAGCGTGTTGTCCTGCCAGAACATCCAATCCGAGTCGATGTCCGACGGCAGGATCAGGCTGTCCATGATGCGGCTGCCGTTTACGAATACGCCGCCCGGATCGTTTGCCTCAAAGGAATCCGCGTGATTCCGGAAAAGGTAGTGATACGAAATGCCGCTGATGAGGACGGTACAAGGCTCCGCGGAGCCATCCTCCTGCAGAGCGATCGCCTGCATCGTCCGGCTTTCCGTCTTTGCAATCGGCGTGTTCCAATACGAAATGATCACGGTTCCGAGAACCACGAGCGCGACAAGCGCAATACAGGCTGCGGCAATGGCAGCTGCATGCTTTCTGTTCTCTGCGGTTTTCATATAGCACCTTCCCTTTCAGCATAAACCGGGTAATCGTTAACTACGGGTCACTTGAGATAAGGGGAGATCGCGTTTTTTGTATCATCCGGGAGCGCTTCCTGCAGCGACAGCAGCAGCTCCTGCGCCGCCTGCTCTGACTCTGCCGGAGCGACGACGAGCGACTGCATGCCGGGAAGCGGCAGGACGAGCGTGCTGCCGTCGGCTGCGATCCAGAACGGATCGGTATCCGCCTGCATCGTGAGCCACGGGTCAAAGGCGTCGTCCGGCAGGATAACGCCGGAGCAGACGCGCGTACCGTCGACATAGATGCCGCCGTCCGTCCCCGTCTCGAACGCGCCGACTCTGCCGCCGAGCAAATAGGAGCGAGACGTGCCCGCGATGCGCACGGTGCACGGCGTGGCCGAGCCGTCCGGCGCGAGGGTCATACCCTGCATGGTCCACTCGTCGGCGCGCTCTGCCGCATGGTCGCGGTTGGATGCGAAGAAAATGCCGATGCCGCAGACCATAAGGAGCGCAGCCGCGACGGCGGTAATGAGAATACGGTTCCGGCTCATGGCGCCGGTTTACACGTCTTCGATGATCGCGGAGTTGTTCTTGGCCTGCGGATTGACGAGGGCGCGGAACTTCGAGCGGGAATTGCGGATCTCGCTCAGAGCCTCGGCGACGGCCTCCTCCGTGCGGCGCAGGGAATCGTCGACGTAGTCGTTCGTGACCTTCTTGAGCTCCTTGATCTTATCCTGCGCGGCGCGCACCATATCGTTGGCCTGATTCTTGGCCTCGAGGTAGATGGCCTCCTGCGAGACGAGCTGGCGGGCCTGTGCCTGCGCGGACTTCATGATATTCTCTGCCTCGCGCTTTGCGTTCGTAATGAGCTCGCTGCGGGAGTCCACGATGGTCTTGGCCTGCTTCAGCTCGCCGGGGAGCTGGTTGCTGATCTCGTCGAGCAGGTCGAGGACCTTTTCGCGCTCAACAGCGCACTTATCGCTGCTGAACGGCACGGAGCGTGCGTCCTGCACCATTTCATACAGGGTGCCGATCAGTTCTTCAATGCCGTGTTCGTTCATGATATTGCCTCCTAATCGTTGCCGCCGCCCGCCCCGGTCTTGCGGAGCAGGGTGATGGTCGTTTTTCCGTAATGATAGTCTTTTGAGCGGGTCAAGCCCGGAAATTCCTCCGCAAGCGGTTTGCCGAGGGGCCTTTCTGTGATAATTATACCACCATCCGACAAAATGTCAATTTCCGATAGGCGCTGAATCGCCGTTTCGAGGGATTTTTCTGCATAGGGCGGGTCGAGGAAGATCAGGCGGAATTTCCGTCTGCACCGCGCAAGATACTGTGTGAAATCCGCGCACACGACCTCTCCCCTGTCTTCAAAATGCGTGCGGCGCAGATTCTCGCGCACGAGGGCAGCGGCATCCTGCCGGTGGTCGACAAAAACAGCGCGTGAGGCCCCGCGGCTGAGCGCCTCGATGCCGAGCTGGCCCGTTCCGGCGAACAGGTCGAGCACGTCGCCCGCGATGTCGAACTGGATGATGTTGAACAGGGCTTCCTTCACGCGGTCCGTCGTTGGGCGCGTGAGCATGCCCTCCGGCGTTTTCAGCTTTGTGCCGCGCGCCGTTCCGGTGATAACTCTCATGGCTGTGTTTGCTCCTGTCCGTGAAAATGGTCATAGACCGCCTGCGCCTGCGGCGCGGGCAGCACCTCCTGCAGCTCCTCCCGGCTGGCGGCGCGGATGGCCGCGAGCGAGCGGAAGCGGCGCAGGAGCTGATTGCGGCGCTTCTCCCCGATGCCGGGGATGGCGTCGAGCTGCGAGCCGCGCACATGGCGGCTGCGCAGGGTACGCTGATAGGTAATGGCGAAGCGGTGCGTCTCCTCCTGAATACGCCCGATGAGGGCGAACACTGCCGGGTTGCTCTGGATGCTGATCTCCTGCCCGTCCGGCGTAACAAGGGCGCGCGTGCGATGGCGATTGTCCTTGACCATGCCGAAGATCGGCAGGAACACGCCCATTTCCGACAGGGCGGCGCGGACCGTCTCGGCGTGTACGGCACCGCCGTCGATGAGCAGGGCGTCCGGCCGCTCAGCAAAGCCGCTGTCGCCGTCGAGATAATGACGGAAGCGGCGGCAGAGCACCTGCCGCATGGAGGCGTAGTCGTCCTGATCCGTCAGGCCGCGCACCTGAAAGCGCTTGTAATCGCTCTTTTTCGGCTTGCCGTCCTCGAAGACCGTCATGGAGGCGACGATGTCCGTCCCCGCGATGTTCGAGATATCATAGGCCTCGAGGCGGCGTGGCGGCTTATGCAGACCGAGCATGCCCTGCAGCAGCACGAGCGTGCCGCTCAGGCGCTCTGCCTTTGAGGTAGCGCGCTCGGCCTCCTCGCGGGCGTTTTTCTCCGCCAGCTCCACGAGCCTGCGGCCGTAGCCGCGCTGCGGCGTGCGGATGAGCACATGCTTGCCGAGCTCCTGCAGCAGAAGCTCCTCGAACAGTGCGGCGTCGTCCATCTCCGCCGGGAGGAATATGCGGCGCGGCGCGGCCTTGCGCGTCAGATAGTACTGCTTGACAAGCGACGACAGCGCGTCGTCCGGCTCCTCCGGCACAGGCAGGACCTCATAGTCCTTATCCATGAGGTTGCCCTTGATAAAGTGCAGCACCGCGAAGCAGGCTTTCGCCTCCGTCTGGTACCAGCCGATGACGTCGGTGTCCGCCATCGTGCCTGCCGTGACGAGCTGCTTCTGCCCGAGCAGCTCAATGGCGCGCAGACGGTCGCGGTATTCCGCCGCGCGCTCAAAGCGCAGCTCCTCGGCCGCGGCCTCCATCTTCTCCTGCAGCTCCTGACACAGGCTCTGGTGCTTGCCCTCGAGCAGAAGGACGGCCTGCTCCAGCCGCGCGTGATAGTCCGCCTGCTGCATGCAGGGCCTGCACCAGCCGTCGCAGCGCTCCATCTGATAGTTCAGGCAGGGCCGTTCCCTGCCGATGTCGCGCGGGAATTTTTTGGAGCAGCCCGGCAGGCGGAACGTCGTACGCAGGGCGTCGATGACCTGCTGCGTACGCCCGCGGCTTCCGTAGGGGCCGAAATAGCGCGCGCCGTCGTCCGTGACGCGCGTGGCCAGCGTGATGACGGGATAGGCCTCGCGCAGATCGACGCGCAGATAGGGATAGCCCTTATCGTCCTTGAGCAGGATGTTGTATTTCGGCATATAGTGCTTGATGAGCGAGCATTCGAGCACGAGCGCCTCGAACTCCGTCGCGGCGGCGATCGTCTCGAAATGATCGACATTCGACACCATTTTGCGCGTTTTTGCATTGTGCGCCGCCGTATCCTGAAAATACTGGCTGACGCGGTTTTTCAGTTTTTTTGCCTTGCCGACGTAGATCACGGTCCCGGCGGCGTTTTTCATCAGATAAACGCCCGGCTCATAGGGCAGCGACAGCGCGGCCTGCTTCAATTCCTCACGGGTCATGCTTGCTCCATTCTGACGAGAAAGCTGCCCCAAACGCCGCCGATTCCGTGCGTTTGGGGCAGCCGTTCATGTTGAGCGGATCAGAAAATATCCTTGACGAGCATCTGCGCCAGCGTCTTGACGGCCGCTTCCTCGTCCGGGCCTTCGGCGATCAGCGTGACCTCCGTGCCCGTGGTGATGGCCATGGAGAGTACGCCCAGCAGGCTCTTGGCATTGATCTTCCGGTCGTCGACCTCAATCCAGATGCTGGAACGGAATTCATTGGCCTTCTGAATGAAAAACGTAGCCTGTCTGTTGTGCAGACCAGACTCACACTTGACCACCGATTTTTCTGTATACATCCTGTGTCACTCCTTCAAATTTGAGGCTGCGCGAGGTGATATGCTTCTCTTAGAATATAACAAAACAGGGGCATTTGTCAACTGTTTTCTCAAGTTTGCCGGGATTTCCCGTCAAGCCAGCTCGGCGATGGTCACACCGTCCTCGCCCTCGCCGTAGACGCCGAGGCGGTAGCGCTTCACGCAGCGATTGCGCTTCAGCTCGTCCTGCACGGCCTTGCGCAGGACGCCCGTGCCCTTGCCGTGGATGATACGCACGGAGGCGAGATTGGCCATCATGGCGTTATCGAGGAAGATATCCAGCGTAGCAATGGCCTCGTCAGCCGACATGCCGCGCAGGTCCAGCTCCGTTGAGGCGCCCGCGCTGCGGAAGGCGCGCTGGCTTCGCTCGATGATCTTCTTGGCCTGCTGCTTCGTCTCCTCAATGAGATATACCTCGTCCGGCTGCGCCGTGACCTTCATGATCCCGGCCTGCAGCAGATAAGAGCCGTCCTTGTTGATGGCCAGCACGCTTGCGCGGGTACCGATGCGGATAAGCTCGCCTGTGTCGCCGCCGAGGATGGCACACGCGGCCTGCGGGCGGGACTTCGGCGCGTCGTCATGCCCGGCAAGGCGGTCCTCTGCCTCGTTGAGCCTGCGGCGCAGCTCGGTCTGCTTCGCGTTCGAGCCCTGCACGTCCGCGTTTTCCCGCAGCTGCTTGCGCAGCTGCTTCAGCTCGTCTGCTACCTCGTTCGAGGTGCGGCGGGCATCGTCGATGATGCTCTGCGCCTCGGCGCGGGCCGCGCGCACGGCCTTTTCGCGCTCGCGCTTGATCTCGGCATAATAGGCCTCGGACTTCTCCTTCATCTGCTCCGTTTCCTGGCGCAGGCGCTCTGCCTCGAGCTTGGCGGCCTCCATCTGCTGGCGCTGCTGCTCGAGCTGGTTCAGGACGTCCTCAAAGTTGCGGTCGTTTTCGTTCACAAGGCTCTTCGCCTTGTCGATGATCGGCTCCGGCAGGCCGAGGCGGCGGGAAATGGCAAAGGCGTTCGATTTGCCGGGGATGCCGATGAGCAGGCGGTAGGTCGGCCGCAGCGTCTCCACGTCGAACTCGCACGAGGCGTTCATGACGCCCTCCGTGCGCATGGCATAGAGCTTCAGCTCGGCATAGTGCGTCGTGGCGGCCACGCGGCTGCCGCGCTGGCGGCAGAACTCGATGAGCGCATTGGCGAGCGCCGCACCCTCGGCCGGGTCCGTGCCCGCGCCCAGCTCATCGAACAGCACGAGCGTGTCGCGGTCACAGTCAGCGACGATGTCGACGATATTCTTCATGTGGGCGGAGAAGGTGGACAGCGACTGCTCGATGGACTGCTCGTCGCCGATGTCCGCCAGAACCTGCCGAAAGACGGAAATGGCGCTGCCGTGGTCCGCCGGAATGTGCAGGCCGCACTCCGCCATCAGCGTCAGAAGGCCGATGGTCTTGAGCGTGACGGTCTTGCCGCCGGTGTTTGGGCCGGTGATGATGAGCGTGTCAAAATCCGATCCGAGCCGCAGCGAGACGGGAACGACCTTCTTGCGGTCGATGAGCGGATGCCGCGCCCGCACGAGCTCCAGACTGGCGTTCGTGCGGATCTCCGGCTCCATGCCGTCCATCTTGTGCGACAGGCGCGCGCGGGCAAAGATGCAGTCGAGCTGCACGAGCATCTCATAGCTGTGGCAGATGCCCTCGCGGAACGAGGCCGCCTCTGCCGACAGTGCGGCCAGAATGCGTTCGATCTCCTTCTTCTCGCGGATCAGCAGCTCGCGCAGGGCGTTGTTCGCATTGACGGCGGACATCGGCTCGATGAAGAACGTGCTGCCCGTCGAGGACACATCGTGGACCAGACCGGGAATTTCACTCTTGTATTCGCTCTTGACCGGCACAACATAGCGGTCGCCGCGCAGCGTGATGATCGGGTCGCGCAGATACTTGGAAAAGCTCGGCGAGGAGATGATCTTCTGCAGCGAATCCTTGACCTTTGCGCTCTGGATGCGCATATGGCGGCGGATATCCGCCAGCTCGCTGCTGGCTGCGTCGGCGATCTCTTCCTCGGAGAGGATGGAGTTCGTGATCTTCTCCTCAAGATAGCGATTCGGCGAAAGCTCCTGAAAATAGACGTCCAGCACGGTCGGCTCGCCGTCCTCGCTGTAATAGGCCTTGACATTGCGGATGCAGCGCAGCACACCCGCAATGCGCAGCAGTTCCACCGGCGTCAGGCAGCCGCCGCGGTCAGCGCGCTCGAGGCTGGCTGCCACGGGCTTGAGCTCATGGAAGCCCGGCGCGCCCTTGCGGACGATCATGCCGCAGGCCGCCGTCGTCTGCTGCTGGAGCAGGCGGATCTCCTCCGCATCGTCCAGCGGCAACAGGGCGCGGCAGCGGTCCTTGCCGTCCTCGGAGTTCGCGCAGTCTGCAAGCTGAGCCAGCACGTTGTCCAGCTCGAGCTTGCGCAGGGATTTTTCGTACAGTTCTGTCATGGTACGGGTACCTCAGATATGGATTCAAAGAAATAAGGATTTATAAAAATCCAGCGTGGAAAAGCCGCGCTCCAGCCGCGTGCAGAGATAGCTCTCCGTGATCTGCCCCAGCTCGGAGAGCGACGGCTCCGCAAGCCGGAACGAGAATACGCGCGAAGGCGGCGCGGAGTCGAGATAACGCAGGGCGGCGCGCGTCCCGGCACTCATGGGAAGACGGATGTCGTTCTCTTCCTCCGTGCGGCAGGCAGCGCACTGCAGCACGCCCTGTGAGATATTGAAGCGGTCCGGCTCCGGCGCGCCGCACACGGCGCAGCCGCGCAGGTCCGGCTCATAGCCGCTCAGGCACATGGCGCGCAGCTCAAAGGCCGCCTTGACGAGCTTCTGCGGCAGGCCGAGCCTGCCGAGCGCATAGAGGGCGTTGAGCAGCAGTGATACGAACGGCGGATTCTCCTCGCCCTCTGGGCTGAGCACGTCCGCGGCCTGCGCAAAATAGGACGCCAGCGACAAAAGCTCCAGATCGTTCCGCAGCTCCGGAAACATCTCCTTTGCCGTGGCCTCCGTAACGACATAGCGCCCGCCGCGCTCGAGCAGCGTGAACTCGGAATAGGCCAGCAGCTGGCAGGCCGCCTTGCTGCGGCTGCGGCTGCTGCGGACGCCGCGCGCCCGCACAGTCAGCTTGCCGTATTCGCGCGTCAGCACGGTCAGCAGCTTATCGCTGTCCTGATAGGCGACCTCGCGCAGGACGATGCCGTCTGTTTTGATGTACATGCTCCGACCTCCTGCCGGGCTTTGCGGGACGGCTCACCGCCCCGCCGAGGCCTCGCCGCGCGCCGGCTCCTGCCGATACAGCAGCCACGCCTCCGGTGCGCCCGTCTCCCAAAATATGCTCCAAAGCTGTTCTCTCGTCATGCAGCAGGCCTCCTGTCATCGGTGCTCCGTTTTGCAAACGGGCTGTCCTTAGGATAAGCCTGCTTTGCGCAATTATTCGTAGCCGAAGTTGCGGATCATGGTCTGACTGTCGCGCCAGTTCTCCTTGACCTTGACCCACGTCTGCAAAAAGACCTTCGTGCCCATAAAGCGCTCGCAGTCCTCGCGCGCCTCCGTGCTGATCTTTTTCAGCATGGAGCCGTTCTTGCCGATGATGATGCCCTTGTGGCTGGCCTTCTCGCAGTAGATCGTCGCGTCGATGTCAATGACGCCGCTGTCGCGCTCCGAAAATTTCGTGATCTCAACGGCCGTGCCGTGCGGAATTTCACGCTCGAGGTTCCACAGCAGCTTTTCGCGGATGATCTCCGCCATGACCTGCCGCTCCGGCTGGTCCGTCGTCATATCATCCGGGAACAGGAACGGGCTGTCGGCCGCGTGGCGGGCGCACTCCCGCAGCAGGTCAGGGATACCGTCGCCGAACTTCGCGGACACCGGAACGACGGCGTCAAACTCGAACTTTGCGGCATAGGCCGCGATGACGGCAAGCAGATTCTCCTTCTCGACCGTGTCGATCTTGTTGATAACGAGGATGACCGGCGCATGCGCGGCGCGGAGCTGGCCGAGCAGCTCTTCCTCCTGCGGGCCGATGTGTGCGATGGGCTCGACGAGCAGCAGCGCGGCATCCACATCGGCGACGGAGTCGTGCACGACATTGTTCATATAGTCGCCGAGGCGTGTGCGCGGCTTATGGAAGCCCGGCGTGTCGACGAACACGAGCTGCGTGTCATCGTGCGTGACGATGCCGCAGATGCGATTGCGCGTCGTCTGCGGCTTGTGGGAAACAATGGCGATCTTTTCGCCCACGAGGTGGTTAATGAGCGTCGATTTGCCGACGTTCGGCCGCCCCACGATCGTGATCATGGCAGATTTCTGGCTCATGGTTTTTCTCCTATGGTAAATTCAAAATCAGCTTGTTAAAATGTCCTTTCGGACATTTCCGCCAAGCTGCTTTCAGAATTGCAAAATCAAATTTTGTAGCATAATTTTGCAATTCTGCCGCTGCGGCGGGTGATGGAACGCGAAAGGACACCCTGACGGTTTCCTTTCACACTTTCCTTCCCTCCGAAACTTTCGGCTGGGCAGGTTTTTTGACAGTTTGAAATTCAAAATACATTTGGTCCTCGGTCCGGTCCGCATGGCCGCCGTGCACTGCGCCGACCACGCCGCCCATGGCGCGGTAAAATGCCTGCGCGGGCAGATTGTGGCAATTGCAGCCGCAGAAAAACTTCTGGATGCCGCGCTCGCGGCAGAATTCGGTCAGCTGCGCAAAGGCGCGCCTGCCGAGACCCATCCGCCGGTAGCCCGGCAGAAAATACAGCGAGTTGAGGCAGAGTGTAAAGTCCTTATAGCGTCCGTAGGTGTAAGGTCCGTATGTAAAATAGCCCACGCATTCCGCCCCGTCCATGGCAAGGAACACCGCGTTCGCCGGGTCGGCGATGCGGGCAGCGTCGCGCGCCGTATGGGCCTCGAGGTCATATTCGTCGATCATGGCATCGGGATAGATGCCGCGGTAGGTCGTATCCCACGCGCGGCGGCGCGTTTCGGCCAGCAGGCGCGCGTCCTCCGCGCGGGCGCGGCGGAATTCGACGCTCATCGCTGCAGACCGAGCTGCTCAGCGATGATCTCCTCGCGCGTGCGCATCTGGCGCTTCATTTCGCCCTCGTCCATGTGGTCATAGCCCAGCAGGTGCAGGATGGAGTGGATTGTCAGATAGCCCGTCTCGCGGCGGAGCGAATTGCCGAAGCGCTTGGCCTGATCCCGCGCACGCTCGAGCGAGATAGCCATATCGCCCAGCGGCAGCAGACCGGTCTGCGGATCGATGTCCTCCTGCACGTCCTCCGGGAACTGCCCCGGCGTGAACTGGAACATCGGAAAAGACAGCACATCTGTCTCGCGGTCAATGTTCCGCATGGCGCGGTTGATGGCGCGGATGCCCGCGTCATCCGTGACGAGCACGTTGATCTCGCAGGGAACGTTCACATGCTCGGCCTCCAGCGCAGCGGCGATGCACTTGCGCAGGTGCATCGTCAGCGGCAGGCTGCGGTCTGCGCGGTTGGAATAGCGCACAATGATCTGATGCTTCATGGCTTTCTCCTGTATACTTTTTTCTGCCCCGGCAGGCCGCTCTTCGCACTGTGCTCCGCCGTCTCATAGGCCGCGATGATGCGCTGCACCAGGGCGTGGCGCACGACGTCGCTTGCCGTCAGGCGGCAGATGGCGATATCCGGCACGTTGTCCAGAATGCGCACGGCGTCCTTCAGACCACTGACCTTGTCGGAGGGCAGATCGATCTGCGTAATGTCGCCGGTGATGACGATCTTCGAGCCGAAGCCCAGTCGCGTCAGGAACATTTTCATCTGCTCGCGCGTCGTGTTCTGCGCCTCGTCGAGGATAATGAAGCTGTCGTCGAGCGTACGGCCGCGCATATAGGCCAGCGGCGCAACCTCGATGTTGCCGCGCTCGAGATATTTCTGATACGTCTCCGCGCCGAGCATATCGTAAAGCGCGTCATACAGCGGACGGAGATACGGATCGACCTTGTTCTGCAGGTCGCCGGGCAGGAACCCGAGCCGTTCGCCCGCCTCTACGGCGGGGCGCGTCAGGATGATGCGGTTGACCGCCTTCTCGCGGAAGGCCGCCACGGCCGCCGCCACGGCGAGGTATGTCTTGCCGGTACCGGCCGGACCGACGCCGATCGTGATGGTATTTTTCGAAATGGCCTTCATATAGCGCTGCTGTCCAAGGGTCTTTGCCTTGACAGGACGGCCCTTGGCCGTGATACAGACAACGTCCTTCGCCATTTCGCCGATCTTGTCCTCGTTCCCGCTGGAAACAAGGTCGATCAGATAGCGCACCTTCTGCTCGTCGATCGTCTCGCCCTTCGCCGCCAGCAGGAGCAGGCCCTCGATGGCACGGCCTGCGCGGTCCGCCGCCTCGTCCTCGCCCGAGATCTTCAGCTCCGTGCCGCGGTTCGTGATCTTCACGCCGTAGGTCTGCTCGATGCGCTTGATGTTTTCGTCAAACGAGCCGAACACATTGATGATCTGTTCGATGCGTTCGGCATTGATGATTCGTTCGCTCATGGGGATTCTCCTTTGTCAGTCCGCCGCCTCCAGCGGCAGCGTGCGGGAAATCAGCTCCGTGCAGTCGCTCTGCGCCTGCAGGATGCACAGGCCGCCCTGCATCAGCAGGCTCTCCTGTGTGGCATCGATCCTGCCCGCGAGCATCTGCACCTGCACGGCGCGCCGCCACGCCTCCTGCAGCAGCTTTTCCGTCTGTGCCTGCGTCGCGGGGACAGGCTCCAGCACATATTCCCGCAGGATCGCCGTCTCCAGCCGCAGCGGATACGCATAGCCGGAGGTCCGGACAGCCTTTTCCACGATCATTTTATCACAATCCTGCTGGGAAATGCTACTGTTTCCCCATAATTTTATTCTTTTTTTCCCGACGATGAGCGTGACCTGCTTCCACTCCCGGCCGGTATAGCGCTTTTCCAGCCGCTCAGCGGGCGTGACGACGGTCCCAGTATGCCACGTCCTGGCATAGATCTCGGCCGAGGCGCACACCGGGCGGATGAACAGGCCGTAGTCCTCATATCCGGAGACGAGCAGCTGCCCCTGCCGGACGGTATCGCCGACGGCGCACAGCCGCATGCCCTCCGTTACGGAGACCTCCGTGAGCACGCCGTCCCGCGCGGCCACCACATTGGCCACGGCGTAGGGAGCGCGCGTGTCCGGCGGCTGCTGCCGCTCCGTCACGAGCACCTGCACCCGCCCGCCGGAGCGGTTCACGGCGAGCCACGCCAGCTCCGGCATGCGCAGCAGCATCCGGTTGCGCGTCTCGGGCGAATCGATGGACGGCCCCCATGTTCCCGGCGCGATGCCGAGCTCCTCAAGCGCCTGCACGATCTGCCCGGCCGGGAGCCTGTCATTTCTCTCGACCTCGATCGTCCAGACGAATTCCTGCAGCACGAACGTTGCCGCGGCCGCCGCCAGCAGCCCCAGCAGCAGGACGGGCCGCCGCAGAAGACCGCCGAACTGCGCCCGCAGGCCGGAGCGCTCCGTCACCTCCGCCGTGCACAGGCAGCGCAGCGCCAGCTCCTGCAGGCGCTCTGCCTCACGCGCAGGAACGCTGAGCGACAGGTGCAGCGCATCCTCGCGCTCGATGTCCCAGAATTCCAGCCGCGCAGCCGCAAGGGCGTTCAGACACTGCTCCGGCGCGGCGCCGGTCAGGCGGAAGCGAACGCTCCCGCGCAGATAGCGGATCAGCCGGCTCATCTCAGGACACCTCTACGCAGCGGATCGTCCCGCCGATCTCCACGCGCCGCTGCGTCATGCGCAGGATGCGCAGCCCGCAGCCGCTGACGGTCAGCGTACCACGCTGCACCGCGATACAGACGCGGGTGTCCGTGTATTCCAGAATGCCCCCGTGATTTTCGATGCAGACGCTTGTATTGCCGTGCAGCTCGGCCAGCGGCCCCTGCGACACGACCTCCTGCGGCAGCGTCAGGCGCTGCGCCAGATTTTTTCCCCGTTTCATTCGATCACCCGGAGACATTCTATGCTCGCTTTCCGCATTCCTTTCCGGCTCCGGCAATATATTCCGGTGAGGTGATCTTCTGTGCTGCTTGTGCTGCTTCTGGCGGCCGCCGGGCTCCTGCTCGCGCCGCAGGCCGCCGCGTCCGGCGCGCTGCAGGGCCTTCGCGCCTGCGGAACGCGCGTCATTCCCGCGCTGCTGCCGTTTTTCGTCGTCTCCCGCATGCTGACTGCCCTTCCGCTGCCCACGCCGGGGCGGCGGGCGGACCGTCTGTTCCGTGCCCTGTTCGGCGTCCGCGCCGCGTGCCTGCCGGCCCTGCTGACCGGCCTGCTCGGCGGCTATCCCGCCGGGGCGGCCGCCGTGACGGAGCTGTACCGCGCCGGTGCACTTTCAAAGGCAGAGGCCGAGCGCGCCCTGTGCTTCTGCAACAATTCCGGGCCGGGCTTTTTTGCCGGTCTCATCGGAGCTGCCGTGCTCGGAGACGTGCGCCGCGGGCTGATCCTCTACGGCCTGCATGCGCTTTCCGCCCTGCTGACGGGCCTTCTCCTGCCCGGCTCCGCTCCTCCGGCCGCCCTGCGGACGGCGCGCCGGGAGAAGCCCGTTCTTTCTTCCCTGCTGCCGCAAGCCGTGCAGGGAAGCTGCGCCGCCCTGCTGCAGGTCAGCGGGCTCATCGTCTTTTTTTCGTCGATGCTCGCCGTGCTGCGCGCCGCCGGGCTGACGGCCCTGCTGCCGAACCGGCTGGCCGAGGCGCTGGCCTGCGGCGCGCTCGAGCTTTCCAGCGGCATTCTGCTGCTCTCCGGCCCCGGCGCGGAGGCCGCCTGCGCCCTTCTGATGGGCTGGGGCGGGCTTTGCGTCCATTTTCAGGCCATGAGCCTCTGGCAGACGGCGGGGCTTCGTCCGCACGGTTACTTTTCCGCAAAGCTGCTGCATGGCCTGCTCTCGGCCGTGCTGGCCCTCGCCTGCTTTGCGCCGTCTCCTGCCGCGCTGCTGTCTGCCGGAGCGTTGACCGCTTGCGCACTGCTGGCTCCCCTTCTGCGAAAAATTCGGGCTGGAAATTTGCGCCACGCTGCGGTATAATAGCAAAAAAGGAGGTGGCCCGCATGCTGTTCCGAAAAAAGATCGACCGATTCTGCTCCTACTGTGTCTACGCCGGGAAGCTCGACGACGAAACGTATCTCTGCGCCAAGCGCGGCTTTGTCGCTGCCTGCCACCACTGCCGGAAGTTCAAATACGATCCGCTCAAGCGTGTGCCGAAGCGCCGCAAGCCAAAGGATTTTTCCGAATATGACGAGCTGGATTTTTCCCTGTAAATATAATATAGGTATATCGCTTAGCGAAAAATCCTGAAGGGACTTTTAGAAGCAAGCTGAAGCAGGTCCTTCCCATATCGGGAGGACCTGCTTCGTTCTATCTGGTAAGAATTGCACAGGAAAGGACGCTCGGACCGTTTCTTTTACGCTTTTTCTGCAAGACTTTAGGTCGGTCGGCGTTTTCGGCCTCGTGATTCATGGCAGTCTTTTTACTTGCCTGCTGCGGTACGAATAAACCGCATGATGATCGTTGCGACCTGAGCGCGGGTGGCATTGCCCTGCGGATCGAGGAGAATGCCATTCCCATTGTCGGTTCCCTTTATCAGACCCTCGGCAACCGCCCAGGAGAGAGGCTCCACGGCATAGCCGCTGACATCGCCCCGATCGGGATACTGATCCAGATTTCCACGCGCTGAGGTATCAAATCCGGACATCGCTGCATAGCGGAACAGAATCGCCGCCATCTGCTCCCGGGTAATATTGCTGTCCGGCTCAAATTTATGGTTGCCGACGCCGTTCACGATGCCGTTTTCGGCTGCCCAAGCCACGGCCTGCGTGAACCAGCTTCCGTTTGGCACGTCTGTGAAGGGATTCTCCCATCCAGCCGGGCTTCCGGCGTAGCGCCAGAGCACCGTGACGAGCATGGCGCGCGTCATGCTGCTCTCCGGCTCAAACATGCCGTTGCCGACGCCGTTCATCAGGCCGTGCGCAATGGCATAGTCGATGCCCTCGTGGTACCAGCGTCCGGTGTCCACGTCGTGATAGGGCTTGCTCGGGCAGGCGTCTCCGCCGTCACAGCTGCCCTCGGTGCTCCCGCAGCGTGAACAGACGCCGTTGACGTAGTTGTGGCCGAGCGCGGCGGTATAGCCGTCGCGGTAGCTCTCGCCGCAGGCGCAGAAGTGCTCGGTGTAGCCCGCATTGATGCAGGTCGGATAGACGGTGTCGGTGCGGTAGGTATAGTCGTGGACGTGCCCGCTGCCGCCGTCGGTCTCATACCACTTCAGCTCGCAGCGGCGGCAGTAGTGGCGGATCATGCCGTAATACGCAGAATACTCGTATTCCTCCGTGGCAACGACCTCGTCGTGCCCCAGCGCGGGGGTCTGCACCGGCTGGGTCAGGGTCAGGCCGCAGAAGGCGCAGTGCGTGCCGCCGGTATAGCCCGGACGGGTGCAGGTGGCCTCGATCGGGTCGTTGGCGACGGACTTATGCGCGACGGGTGCGGTATTTGCCGACGCGGTCACGGCGCCGCAGACAGCGCAGACCGTGCGCGTGAAGCCGCCGGTGCGGCAGGTCGGCGCGACCGTTTCCGTCACGGGCTGATGGGCGGTGCAGGCGCCCGTTTCGAAGGTGAATTCATTGTCCACGGCGTAGGTCTGCGCAGCCGTCCCCGCCGTGCCGCGGATGACGAAGCCGTCAATCTTGGTCAGCCCCGCGAACTCGTTGTCCGGGTCGACCGGGCAATATCCGAACGCCTGATAGCCAATGTAGGCGACGCTGGCAGGGATGGTAACGCCCTTGCCCTTGCCATAGGTGAAGAACGCGCCCTCGTCCAGCACGCGCAGGCCGTCATTCAGATGGATTGCCTTGATGCTCGGCGCGGAGAAGGCGTTGCTGCCGACAAAGCGCACGGAATCCGGCAGGACGATGCTCTCGCAGGCGCTGTTGTTGAATGCCTCCCTGCCGATGTACTGCACGCCGCCGAGGTCGATGAACTTCATATTCTTCGCACCGGCGAAGGCGTAGTCATCTACGTATTTGCAGCTCTGCGGGAGGATCAGCCCCGCGAGATTCGGCTGGTCGAAGGTGGGGTTCAGCTCTATCTGACCCGCGAGGAACTCATAGGTGACGGAAACCGTGCCGTCCTTTAGGCTCAGGACGGTGCCCTCCGCCATCGAGCCCTTGTAGGCATAGGCGGCCTTGCCGAAATAAACCACGCCGTTTGGCTGATCGTGGAACCAGCCGCAGTTCTGGAAGGCCCAAGAACCGACGTGGGTCACGTTCGTTTCCAGATCGCCAAAGTCGGTCAGCGTGGTGCAGCCGGAGAAGCAGCCGTCGCCGATCTGACGGACGTTTTTGCCGCCCTTGATCGAGCGCAGCCGCGCACAGCCGGAAAACACGCCGCCACCGAGGGTGATGAGCGAATCCGGCAGCGTCACGCTTTCGAGCGCAACGCAGTCGCTGAGCGCGCCGTCCGTCAGAATGCGGACGTTCTTCAGGTCGATCGACTTGAGGTTGGAGTTGCCGTCCTTGTTGTTGGAGCGATAGGGGTCGCCGTTGGAGATCGGGCCGCGCACCTCGAGCACGTCGTCGGGCAGAACCACGTGCGCCGTCCTGCCGACGCTAAGGCCCTTCAGCGTCGTATTGCCCTTCGGGATGGTCAGATTCTTGATCCGGTAACAGCCGGAAAAGCAGCTCTCCTCCAGAACCGCCGTCGTCGGCAGCTTGAGGTCGGTCAGATGGGCAAATTTGCGGAGATTGATGTAATGGACGCTCTCCGGAACGGTAAGCTTGGTGATGCTGCCGCCGCCTTCCGTGATGCTGAGCGATTCCAGCCCGTCGGGCAGGATCAGCTCGTTCACGCCGTCCAGATCGTCCTGCTCGATGCGCACCATTTTTGTGCCGGGACGGACGGTCAGCTTGGAGGGATATTTTTGCCCCTTGCAGCCGAGAAACACGCTGCCGCAGTACAGCTCCGTACCGTCGGCAAGCCCCTCATACCACTTTGAGGTATAGATGCTGGAGTCTTCCATATCGGTCAGCGACTTGGGGAAGGTGAAGCGCTCGATGTTCTCGCAGTCGTAAAACGCCCGCTCCTCCAGCGTAGTCAGCCCCTCGGGCAGGACGAGGCGCGTCAGCCCATCACAGTCGTTGAAGCCGCCCTCGCCGATGACCTTCAGCCCCTTGTTCAGCTTGACGGAGGTCATGCCGGTGCAGTCGCAGAAGGCGTTGTTGTCAATGCGCTCAACGCTGCCGGGGATGTCCACAGAGGTCAGGGAGGCGCACTCATAGAACGCCGACGCGCCGATCAGCTTGACGCTCGACGGGATGGTCACGCCGGTGATGTCCGACCGCCAGAACGCCGACGCGCCGATGACCTTCACGGTGTCAGGGATGACGGGCATCTTGCTCGTGCCCCTGTAGTCCAAGAGCTGCCCCTGCCAGATGAAGAAGTCCGAGGCGCTGTCGTCATACAGCCACTGCTGGTGCAGCTCTCTGAGCTTTCCGGCAAAGGCGCCGACGCTGTAGCCGCTCTTCTCGCCGAACGCGCCGCCATGCAGGAGGGTGTTCTCGCCGCGGATGGTGATGTCGGACAGATTCTGGCACTTTGCGAAGGCACCCCTGCCGATCTCCGTCACGCCGGCGGGAATGTCGATCTTTTGCAGGTAGTAGTTGTGGTAAAACGCATTTTTGCCGATGGTTTTCAGGCTCTGCGGCAGGACGATCTCGCGCAGCTCAAAGTGCGTCTTCTCTGACCAGACGTCGCCATCGTACAATGCACCTTCTGCGATGTACGTCACCGTTTCGGGCAGGACAACCTTGCGGACAAAGATATTGGGGTTGCTGTAGCCCTCCTCGTTGTGGAAGCTTTGGATGCCCACGACGGTATAGCCGTCGATGGTCGAGGGGACGGTGACCTCCGCCTCGTAGCCGTAGTAAGCGGTGATCTCAATGGTCGTTGGTGAGACGAATGCGTAGGTAAAGCCGTAGCCCGCCTCGTCGGGCAGCTTTTCCTCGCCGGGGATGCCCGCCGCGCTCACCGCCGGAAGCAGGGAAAGCGTCAGGGACAGGGTGAGCAGCAGGGACAAAATAATCCGTTTCATGATTCTACAGATCCTTTCTGCATGATTTTCGTTCCTGACCGGTAATCCGAAAGCAGCCGGTCGAAAAGGTCCTGCCGGGATTTTGGCTCGGTTAGGTTCTTCGATAGTTCGATGGTCTGATTCTTTTTTACTATATCATAGACGCCACCGTTTTTGAAAAGTCTTTCATTTTTGTCATTGACATTTCGAAAACCCATGTACTATGATAACGTTGTCAAACGGTCAAAACCTGCCCAGTCAAAAGCTACGGACGGACGAAATGCGTGAAAGGAAGGTATCCTCTATGAGATTTTCCGAGAGACTCAACGAATGGATGGAGCTGGCAGACTGTACCGCAAAGGAGCTGTCTGAGGCATGCGGTCTGTCTGCCGCAACGCTGAGCCGCTTTCGCTCCGGGGAACGCACTCCCGATCAGGAGGGCCTTAATCTCCTGCTTCAGGGCCTTTGCTCCATCGCCGCATGTAAGGGAAAGCAGCTTTCACCGGACTCGCTCTATGCGCAGTGCACAGACTGCATGGATCTGCAGCGGTCCGACCCGGAGGCACTGCGTACAAAGATCAACCGGCTTCTGACCGTTCTGCATATTTCTTCGGCGGAGCTGGCGAAGGCTATTTCCTATGACCCTTCCTTTCTTTCCCGCATTCGCAGCGGGCAGCGGGCGCCTGCCGATCCCAAGCGCTTTGCTTCCGATGTTGCAAGGTTTGTTGTCCGCCGGTTTGATGGGGAAAGCGGTCGTTCAGCCGTAGCGCATATGCTCGGCGTTCCGTTCGGCTCTCTCTCCGGCGAGGCTGAATATTTTCGTGCCGTCGCAGACTGGCTTATGGGCAGCGCTGCGGCAGAAGACACGGAGAGCTCCTCTGTTTCCGCCTTCCTGAACGCAATGAACAGCTTTGATCTGAATGAGTACATCCGGGCGATTCACTTCGACGAGCTATGTGTTCCCAACGTGCCGTTTCTCCTCCAGACTGCCAGAACCTATCACGGCCTAGAGGAGATGAAAAAGGGAGAATTGGACTTTTTCAAGGCGACCGTCCTTTCCAAATCGACTGAGCCTGCATTCCTCTACAGCGATATGCCGATGGAGGATATGGCAGCTGATCTGGATTTTTCCAAGAAATATATGCTCGGACTAGCCCTCCTTCTGAAAAAGGGCCTGCATCTAAACATCATTCACAGCCTTAACCGTCCGTTTCAGGAGATGATGCTGGGACTGGAAAGCCACATCCCGCTCTATATGACCGGGCAGATCTCTCCTTACTATCTTCAGAGCGCACCGAACACTGTTTTTTGCCACTTTCTGAAGGTTTCCGGCTCCGCCGCGCTTTCGGGCGAGTGTATTGCAGGCTGTCATGAAGACGGAATGTATCGCCTTTCAAGGGGAAAGCGTGATCTGGCCTATTACCGGAAGCGTGCAGATGATCTGCTGCAGAAAGCGAAGCCCCTGATGGACATTTATCGAGAGACGTCGCAAAATGAACTGAATGCCTTTCTGGCGGCAGACAGCGAAACCGCCGGGAACCGTCGAAATCTTCTGTCTGCACCGCCTATCTATACGGCAACGCCCGAATTTCTGACGACATTTCTGACAGTTCGCCACATACCGGAGGCGGAGCAGCGGAAAATTCTTTCTTTTGCAGAACAGCAGCGCATCCTCTTCCTCCGCGTGCTGCAGGACAATCATGTCAGGGATGAACTTCCACTGCTGACACAAGCTGAATTTGAGGAGACCTCCGTCTCTCTTCCGGTTTCCGGCCTGTTTCCGGAGCACGATTTCCTCTATAGCTACAAGGAATATCTGGAGCATCTCCGTCTGACGGAAAATTTTGAAAAGTGCCAGCCGAACTATTCCCTGGAATTGGTGCATTTTCAGCCGTTCAGCAATCTCAATATCCTGATTCACGAAGGGAAATGGGCAATGGTATCAAAGAATAAAGCGCCGTGCATTCATTTCGTCATTCGCCACCCCAAGCTGCGCCGTGCAATTGAGCGCTTTATTCCTCCGATCATAGAGTGCGAATAAGCCACGGTGCGCGGGTACATCGGGCGGCATTACGTCATTGCATTTCTTTCCTCCAAAATTGGGGGCCGCGCAGGTTCTCCGATAACCTGCCTTATCCTTGACAATGCTGTGGCGTATCTGCATCCGTTTCATGTCTTTTACTCCGCATCCAGCGGCTTTGTGATTCCCGTCCGCCGCTCCTTGGCCAGCCCGCCTGCCAGCACGGTGTCCGCTCCGGTAAAGCGCGCCCGCCGGATGGCGCCCTCGCCGTATTTTTCGCGCAGGGCATCCACGGTCCCATCCAGGATCGCCTTGCGGGCATACTGCTGCGCGCCGCCCACGGCAAACAGGTCAAGCTGGCGCGGCTGCGGCTCCTCCAGCCGTGTGGCCTGCACACCGAGCTGGCGCAGCGGTGTCTGCCCGTCCCATGCCTCGGCAAAGCCCCGGCAGGCGCAGCGGAACAGCTCCTCCGTCCCGTGCACGGCCTCCCGCAGCATCGTCTGGTGAGAAAACGTGACGAAATCCGCGCTCCGCAGGCTCACGGAAATGCACCGCGCCGCCTTGCCGTCACGCCGCAGGCGCATGGCGACCGTTTCGCAGAGCGACAGCAGCACGCGCTGCGCCCCTGCCTCCGTTGTGACATCGGCGGGCAGTGTTGTGGAATTGCCATAGCCCTTGTTCGCCTCCGGCTGCGGCAGCAGCTCCTCGCTGCACCGGCCGTTTGCCGAGTGCCACAGTGCCAGCCCCGGCTTGTTCAGATAGTGCAGCAGCAGCTCCGGATCAGCCTGCGCCAGCTCGCCGATCGTGTGGATGCCGATGCGGTTGAGCCGGCGCTCCGTGGCAGGCCCGAGCATAAACAGTTCCCGCACCGGCAGCGGCCAGAGCTTCTGCGGTACCTCCTCCGGGAACAGCGTGTGGACCTTGTCCGGCTTTTCAAACTCCCCTGCCATTTTGGCCAGCAGCTTATTGGACGAGATGCCGATATTCACCGTGAAGCCCAGCTCCTCGCGGATGCGTGTGCGCAGCAGCTCCGCCGCCGCGACCGGCGAGCCATAAAGTCCCTCCGTGCCGCTCAGGTCGGCCCACGCCTCATCGATGGAATACTGCTCCACGACCGGCGCGAATTCCCGCAGCAGGGCAATAAAACACCGTGAGGCCTCTACATATAGTGCATAGTCCGGCGGCACGAGCTTCAGCCCCGGACATTTTTGCTGCGCCAGAAAGATCTGCTCACCGGTCTTCACGCCGCATTTTTTCGCCGGGATGCTCTTGGCCAGGATGATGCCGTGCCGCTCTGCGCGCTCCCCGGCCACGGCGGAGGGAATGTCGCGCAGGTCCTCCCTTTCGCCCAGAACCCGCACACGGTAGGCCGCCGACCACGACAGGAACGCGCTGTTCACATCCACATGAAAGATCACCCGGGGCATCCGTACACCACCCGGAAAAGCGTCCAGCGATGCGTCCGCACGGTATAGCGCAGCTCCAGCAGCGCCTCCTGCTGCCCCAGCTGCGTCTTGCAGAGGTACTGGATGGCCTCCACCCCGGCATAGGAGATGGGCCGGGAGCAGACGACCTGCCGGATCGGGACGGTGCGCAGCATATGCTCGCCGTCCTCCATGCGGAAGCGGATCGGCGTCAGTGCACCGTCCGCTGCGCAGACGGAGATCATCTCTATCTGCCGGTTCACAATATTCTCCATGCGCTCACCTCCGCTTGTTTCTGCTCTCATTATATCAAACATTTGTTCGCAAATCAAGGCAGAAATCCGCAGGGAAGGATTTGCATTTTGTGGGAAACTCTGCTAAAATAACGATGGAAAAGAATACGCGGATGTCCCGGTCACGTTTTCGCCAAAGGCTGCCTGCTATCCAACCTCGTCCTATGAGATCGCTGCGTCGCTTCGCTCCTCGCAATGACACGTCAGGATAATGCAACGGGTGCCCTTCTGCCATTGAATGTTCCCCTACCGGGCGCTCACCGCCGCACACCGGCTCTCGATCTTTCCCATTTATATCGAAATCCTTTCTGGAGGAATCTATGCTGAACTATCGCTGTCTCGTGCTCGATCACGACGATACCGTCGTGCGCAGCGAGGAGACCGTTAATTATCCCAGCTTTCTCGAAGCCCTGAAGGTGCTTCGCCCCGGCAGGACCATCACGCGGGAGGAATTCACCCGTTGGTGCTTCTCCCCTGGCTTTTCCGCTCTTTGCAGCGACTATATCGGCCTGACGCCCGAGGAGATCGACGTGCAGTACGACATGTGGCGAAGCTATGTCGCCACACATATCCCGCCCCCCTATGACGGCCTGCGCCCCATCCTGACGCGCTGGAAGCAGGAGGGCGGCCTGCTGTGCGTCTCGTCGCACTCCGCGCGTGAAAACATCCTGCGCGATTACCGGCTGCACTTCGATCTGGAGCCGGATCAGATTTTCGACTGGGACCTCGGCGAGGACCGCCGCAAGCCATCGCCCTACGCCCTGCAGGAGATCATGCGGCTGTATGACCTGCGTCCGGATGAGCTATTGATGGTGGATGATCTCAAGCCCGGCTATGACATGGCCCACGCCTGCGGCGTGCCGTTCGCCTGCGCGGGCTGGTCGCACGACGACCCCGAGATCCGCGCTTTTCTGCGCCGCTTCAGCGATTTTTATCTCGAGACCGTGCAGGCACTCGAGCCGCTGCTGTTTGGTGCTTGACAAATATGATATAATAGAAAATAATAGGAAAGCGGGGTGAGCAGATGGAGAAGACCGGCGTCAAGATCGTTGCCAAAAATTCAAAGGCGTTTCATGAATATTTCGTCGAGGAGCGCTTCGAGGCGGGCATTGAGCTGTTCGGCACGGAGGTCAAGTCCATCCGGCTTGGCACCCTGAACCTCAAGGATGCCTGGTGCAGCGTGAAGGACGGAGAGCTCTGGGTGCGGCAGATGCATATCAGCCCCTATGAAAAGGGCAACATCTTCAATAAGGACCCTATCCGCCCGCGCCGCCTGCTCATGCACAAGCGTGAGATCCAGCGGCTGGCCTCCAAGGTCCAGCTCGACGGCTACGCCATCGTTCCGCTCTCCGTTTATCTGAAAAACTCCCGCGTCAAGGTCGAGGTCGCGCTGTGCAAGGGCAAAAAGCTCTATGACAAGCGGCAGGACGCCGCCAATAAGGACGCGCGCCGTCAGATTGACCGCGCGATGAAAGAAAGGAATCACTGACCATGGAAAATCCTGTTGTGACCATTGAAATGGAAAACGGCGGCATCATCACCGCCGAGCTCTACCCGGATGTCGCGCCGCAGTCGGTCTATAACTTCATCTCGCTGGCAAACAGCGGCTTTTATGACGGCCTCATCTTCCACCGCGTCATTCCCGGCTTCATGATCCAGGGCGGCTGCCCCGAAGGAACCGGCATGGGCGGTCCCGGCTACTGCATCAAGGGCGAGTTCCTGTTCAACGGCGTGGACAATAAGCTGAAGCATAAGCGCGGCGTGCTGTCCATGGCGCGCGCGCAGTCTCCGAACTCCGCCGGTTCGCAGTTCTTCATCATGCATCAGGACGCGCCGCATCTCGATAAGCAGTATGCTGCGTTCGGCAAGGTGCTCTCCGGCATGGAGGTCGTCGACGCCATCTGCCAGGTCAAGACGGACCGCAATGACCGCCCGGAGACCGAGCAGAAGATGAAGTCCGTCCGCGTCGATACGAAGGGCGAGACCTATCCGGAGCCGAAGAAGCTCAAAGATCCCTACGGCAGATTTTAATTTGTAAGCTTTCGCAGGAGGCAGGCTCTCCCCCGCCTCCCGCGCAGCCCATATTTTCTCGATCCGGGGGCGTACCGGTTTCGACGGGGGTAGTGAGGCTGGAATAGCGGGCCGTGGCGCCTGGCCACGATAAAACGGGCAACTTTTTAAAATTAACTGACAACAATCAGTACGCACTGGCTGCCTAATTAGGCGCCCATCCGCCCCGGAAGGTCCACGAGCCGGGCTCGGGTGTGATTTGAGTGGAGACCGTGCGTGCGGTAAGCTTTGCCCGCACCATGCATCATGAAGCTACCAAATCCGGCAGGGGTGTCCGTTCCCGTCCGGATGAGGGAATGTAAATAACGGACTGCGCCCGGAGAAGTTCCAGTCAAGTTGCTTTCGGACGGGAGTTCGACTCTCCCCGCCTCCACCATAAGTCCACCGTAATTTTGATAGAATTACGGCGGACTTTTTCTACGCCCGAAAACCGCTTGAAATAAGGCTTTTCAGATGTTTCAGCACATAAGTGAACCCCGCTGCAGAACAATTCTGCGGCGAGGGTTTGTGCGTTTTATGGGGATTGCGGCTTCCTGTGCCGTTGTAATCGTTAAAAAGCCGAGTAATCGTTGAATTACTGGGGGTATTCGTTAAACAACCGGATTTCGGCATCCTATGACTCAGGGATATTACATCAGTTCTGCCTCAACACTTGAAAAAATACGAATATTCGTATATAATGTATTTGGATAATTTCATGCTGTCGGAGGGGTCACAATGAACGGCTATATTTCCATTCGGGAAGCCTCTTATAAATGGGGTGTTTCGGAACGGCGAGTAAATCAATACTGTTCTCTTGGGCGTATTCCGGGGGCAGAACGATTCGGGCGTTCCTGGGCAATTCCTTCTGATGCAAAAAAGCCAAGTGATCCCCGTAAATCTCAAAGTAAAAAGCAGGAAAGGGGCATGATGTGATGTATAACCCACAACTTGAGACTTTTCTCCGTGTGGCGGATGCAGGCAGCTTCAACAAAGCCGCCGAAGAAAGCTACATCACGCCCACGGCTGTCATCAAGCAAATCAATCTTTTAGAAGAATCCCTCGGCGTGAAGCTCTTCGACCGCAGCCACCGTGGGCTGACATTGACAAAAGCTGGGCGTTCTATGTACCAGGATGCAAAATATATCATCCAGTATTGCCGGGACTCCGTGACTCGGGCAAAAAACGCCATGCAGGAGGATGAGAACATCATCCGCATCGGTTCCTCGCCCATGACGCCCGCACAGCTTTTGATGGATCTCTGGTCGAGAGTGCAAGCATTGCACCCCGATATTAAATTTCAGATCGTCCCCTTTGAGAACACCCCGGAAAATGCGAGAGAGATCCTTGCAAATCTCGGAAAGAACATTGATGTAGTAGGCGGTATTTTTGATGAGACCATGCTGCACCTGCGGGGCTGTGCCGGGTTGGAATTGGTCAGAGACCCGTTCCACTGTGCTGTTTCCATTCACCATCGACTGGCAGCAAAGGATAAATTACAGATCACAGATCTTTATGGCGAAAATCTCATGCTGATGCACCGGGGCTGGAGCCATTATGTGGATCAACTCCGGGATGACCTCTGGCAGCACCATCCGCAGATCCATATCGTGGATTTCGACTTTTACAGCATGGATGTGTTCAATCGCTGCGAAAACACCAACGATGTCCTGCTGGCCATTCCCGGCTGGGCAAATGTACACCCGCTTTTGAAGGTCATTCCTGTGGAGTGGGATTACAGCATTCCCTACGGCATTCTCCATGCCTTGGAGCCGACACCGAATGTGCAGCGCTTTTTGGACGCAGCCAAAACCATCAGCAAAGAGCTGTACGGCTGATTATAACCCAAAGGTATACACTGATGAACGAAGCGAGACTTCTCTTGAAGTCTTGCTTTTTTTATAATAGAGGCAGAAGTTCAGGAAAAGGCAGATGATGATATGAAGTTTGGATGTTTCTCTGTGCTGCTGTTTTGTACGGCGCTTCTGCTGAGCGGCTGCGGTGCTCGTGAACCGCAGGAACCTGCGGAAACCACTCCACCCCAAACAGCAGCATTTACAAGGGAAAGCAAAATCAAAGATGTGAAGAATGCTCCAATGTTTGGCTCTTACGGACGGCTGCTGTTTCCTGTAGAGGATGCCTATTACAGCGGTGATACGCTGGAAGATCTCGGGCTGACCTATTACAGCCACATCGACCCGGACGAAACGGTGGAGATCGTGAACACCCTGCGCGCACGGGCAAAAGCTGGACAAACCATTTTCTACGATATTTACACAGCCGAGGAAAAGGCGGCTGACCCAGCCAAGGAGGATACGGGTCTTTTCTTCTTCAATGGAACACCCGGCGAGAAGTTTGCCATTTGCAATGCAGGCGGAGCCTTTGCCTATGTGGGTGCCATGAAAAAGAAAACTTGGTTCATCATTGCGGCGGTTCTCGTCATTGTCGCAGGCGGCGTATTCACACTGCTTCGCCTGACGGGCGGTTCGCATACCGCTATCGACCGTGCCCCGGAACCAGAGGTCAGCGGAAACAGCAATGCGCTGGTAGCCTACTTCTCATGGTCGGGAAACGGTCAGCAGATGGCGTATTGGATTGCTGAGGAGACCGGCGGAGATCTGTTCCGGATTCTGACCGTGGAACCTTACGGCGATGATTTTGATTCCACCGCTTCCCGTGCGCAGACGGAACTGACCAATGAAACTCGCCCGGCGTTGTCTACCCATATCGACCCGGAGGTCATGGCAGGCTACGATGTGATCTATCTGGGCTTTCCAATTTGGTGGTACGACCTGCCAACACCGGTCTGGAGTTTCTTGGAGGAATATGACCTGTCCGGAAAAACCATCATTCCGTTTTTCTCCCACAACGGCAGTTCCAATGGAGCGAACAGCTTAAACCGCATTGTGGAGTTGGCACCGGATGCAACGGTATTGGCCGACGAGGCGCTTTCCATTCGGGGCAGCAGCGTATCCGATTCAGAACGGCAAGTAAAAGAATGGGCGGCAAATTTTGATAATTAACAGGAGGTAACGAACCGTGAACAACTTTATTTTTGAGAACAAGACCAAGGTGTATTTTGGAAAGGGCGGCGTGAAGGAGTACCTCGGCAGTCTGCTGGTGAACTACGGGGAAACCGTCATGCTGGCGTATGGCGGCGGCTCCATCAAGCGCAACGGCGTGTATGATGAGATCATGGGCATTCTGAACGCCGCCGGCAAGCGCGTCGTGGAGTTCGACCGCATCATGCCCAATCCCACCTATGCCAAGGCGCAGGAGGGCGCAAAGCTGGCGCGGGAAAACCATGTTGACCTCATCCTCGCCGTGGGCGGCGGCAGCGTTTCCGACTGCTGCAAGGTCATCTCCGCGCAGGCCAAACTGGACGAGGACATTTGGGAACTGGAGAACACCAAGCACACATTCCCAACGGAGTTTATCCCCCTCGGCACCATCGTCACGGTGTTCGGTACCGGCAGCGAGATGAATAACGGTGCCGTCATCACCCACGAGGAAAAGAAAATCAAGGGCGCCCTTTGGGGCGCACAGGCGGAGTTCGCGTTCCTTGACCCCAGCTACACGCTATCCGTTCCCATGAAGCAGGTTATTTCCGGCGCGTTCGACACGCTGAGCCACGCGATGGAAACCTACTTCGGCAAGCCGGATGAAAACAACCTGTCCGACGATATTAACGAAGCCGTCATGCGCAGCGTCATCCGCAACATCCGTGTTCTGCTGACCGACCCGGAGAATTACGATGCCCGCAGTGAGCTGGCGTGGGCGTCCGCGATGGCAGAGAACGGCGTTCTGAAGATCGGAAAAGTCACGGACTTCCAGTGCCATATGCTGGAGCACCAGTTGGGCGCGTACACCAACTGCAACCACGGTGCAGGTCTGGCGGTGATCCACCCCGTTCTGTACCGCCATATCTACAAGTCCGGCGCGGCGCGGTTTGCATGGTTTGCGCAGAATGTCTGGTGTGTCGCACCCAAGGGCAGCATTGAGGAGACGGCTGCTGCTGGTATCGACGCGCTGGCTGCGTTCATCAAGGAAATTGGACTGCCCACCACCTTTGCAGAGCTGGGCATTCCTGCCGACACGGACTTCCGGGCCATTGCCGATTCCACCAATATCACTGCGGGCTGCTGCAAAAAGTTGACCCACGATGAAATATATGACATTCTCTGCGAATGTAAATAAAACTAAAATTGAATTGAAAGGATGATTTTATCATGAAAAAACTGACTGCACTACTGCTGAGCGTCGTGCTCGTACTTAGCCTTGCCGCCTGCGGCTCTGCCAACAAGCCTGCATCTTCCACCACGCAGCCCGAAACCTCTGCGCCGACCGAACAGCCCGAAAGCTCCTCGACCGCTCCCGCAGAATCCGAGCCGGAGACTCAGCCCGAAACCGGCAAGACGATGGTGGTCTACTACTCCGCTTCCGGTAACACCGAGCGGGTGGCCAAGGATATTGCAGAGGCAGCCGGTGCCGACCTCTTTGAGATTGTTCCCACTGAAGTCTACACCAGCGATGATCTGGATTGGACGAACCCCGACAGCCGCGTCAGCCGTGAACATGACGACGAGTCCCTGCGGGATGTGCCCTTGACCACCACTGAAGTTCCCGATTGGGATTCCTATGACACCGTGTTCATCGGTTATCCCATCTGGTGGGGTATCGCAGCGTGGCCCGTGGACACCTTTGTAAAAAACAATGATTTCACCGGCAAGACCGCCATCCCCTTTGCCACTTCTTCCTCCTCCGGCATGGGTCAGAGCGGCAGTTTGCTGGCCGACATGGCCGGTACCGGCGAGTGGCAGGAAGGCCAGCGGTTCTCCTCCGGCGCTTCCAGCGCTGATGTACAGTCCTGGGTCAATGGACTGGGTCTGTAATGCGTAGGAACAGAGTTTTCGCTGCAATGCTTGCAATTCTCGTGGTCGTGTCGCTGACCGCCTGTGGCCGGGAGTCCGTCGGGACTCCCGGCGGTGAGCTGGAAAACGGTGTTGCGGCCATTGAGGATGCTATGACAACGAAACCAAACGAAAACAGTTCTGCTTCTACCACCCCCATCGATGATCTGCGCGACGGATCTTCGACGGACACCGTAGCCACGCCGGGCGATTTTCCTGATGCATACAACTTCGGCAGCGGCAAGATTTCCGATTATTCCCGCACAGCCATGCTGCAAAAGATGCCGGAACCGGCAGGTAATAACACCGTGCTGAACACGGCAGCAGACCCTGCAAACATTCAAGTACTCTATCTCTGGGAGGAAGGCAATGTCCCCGCCAGGACGAAATTTACGCAGGACATGACCGGATATTTCGATGACTGGAACTTCCGCCCCTATGTCACCGCTATCCCCGTCCGGGATGGCGTGAAGCTAAAAGGCGCGGTGGTGCTGATGGCGGGCGGCGCTTATCAGTTCCGGGGCAACTACACCGATTCGCTGCCCACCGCCGCAGCACTGCGGGAGCTGGGCTTCCAGGCTTTCATCGTAGATTACCGCCTGTCTCCCTATACGCAGGAGGAAGGTGCGCTGGATGTGGCGAGAGCCGTCCGTTTTGTCCGCAAAAATGCGGAGGTCTACGGCATTGACCCGGATGATATTGCCGTCATGGGCTTTTCGGCGGGCGGCATTCAGGCCGGTGAATTTCTGATGCACTATGACGAAGATGTGACCGGCACGGCGCTGGACAGCACCTATGTGCCGGACGAGCTGGACGCCGTTCCCGCCTATGCCTCCGCCGCAGGCATGATCTATTCCTTCTATGGCCGCCTCAGCGTGGGAAATATGGATGCAAGCTGGTTGACCGAGGGCGATTTGCCGCCGACCTTCTATGTCTACGGCACCGAGGACCCCTTCTATCGTCAGTTCCAGCAGCAATATGATGTGATCTCTGGAATGGGCATTTCCACCGGGCGCATCGTACTGAACGGCTGGCCTCACGGCTTCGGCTCAGACGGCGGCTGGGTCAAGGATTATGCCGCATGGCTGGAAACAGTTTTCAGTGAAATGGAGTGACCGAC
>ENA-UOJD01000515-UOJD01000515.1-human-gut-metagenome-genome-assembly--contig:-P48-NODE-515-length-54493-cov-7.519857_pt1 | contig 54493 bp, 48 predicted proteins | sample MGYA00242342_ERZ723889 | MGnify/ENA metagenome assembly ERZ723889 | reverse complement strand
TGCCCTTTGGGGTGAATATATAGAGTTTTAACGTATCGCTGCATAGGTAATAGCCTATGGGGCGGTGCGATTTTGCTTTTATAAGGGACAAAAAATACAACATTTTTACAAAGATTTTAAGTCGCGGATTTTCAAAGGTTAGAATAAATCACTTAAAGTAGAAAGGAGCAAAACTATGAAAAGAAAGATATTTATCGCAGTTATGATGATAGTATTGACAATTACTCTATTCGCTGCTTGCGGCGAGAAAGAAGGAGGTCAAGATAATGGGGGCGGAGACAATACCGTAACCACTGTCAAAGAACTATTCGCAGATACCGGCGTTTCTGCAAGCGGAACTTTTGAAAGCGGCACTGCAATAAAAGCAGAAGCCCATGCAGCCGACAGCGAGAAAGGACGGGCTGCAATTTCGGCAATCGATAAGCCTTACGACAGCGCAAGGGTTGCCGTTTTTGACATCACTCTCACAAAGGGCGGCGAAAAGGTGCAGCCGAGCGGCAAGGTCAAAATCACCATGCCGAAGCCGTTCGAGGCGGACGTTTACGTTACCTATCATATCAAGGGCGACAACACGGCGGAAGAACTCGAAACCGCGATTGACGGCAATAATATATCTTTTGAAACGACAAGTTTTTCATACTTCGTGATCACGACAAACAAGGTTGCGCACCACACGAAACTCAACTATAAGGGCGTGTGGTATCAATCGTTGCAGGGCGAACCCGTCGACGAAACGTATAGTTTCCAAAACGATCCGTATATGATTGAAAAAGAGGGCGACGCGTTTAAGATTGCGGACGCCGTCCACGAAGACACGACATTGAAACTTTGTTATAATCCCGACAACTTTAAGTACGACGCGCGCGCAAGAGATAACGTGGGGTATCTTATCGGGAGAGGCGGAGAAGACTGGGAGTTTCGCGCCGAACTTCGCGTAGGCTCGCCGAACGGGCCCGCGATCGCGAAATGGCACGGCTACGAAATTTATGGTTATTACAGATACGAGAACTACGACGACGGCAAAGAGGTCGCATGGACGGAAAGTCATTTTTTGAATTTCATCGGCGAGGTTCACCCAAAGCTTGAATACATACAGTTCGTTTCCGTTAAAAACGTTGACGGCTATACGGACGAAAACGGCGGGTGGATTTCGGAAAAAGACGCCCTTGACGTTTACGTCGTGCGTACGGTGATAGGGACTTCGCACAGATTGAACAGGCAGCTGATGGCAAGTCGGTACGGAGTTCCCAAAATTTCCGAAAAAGCCGTAAACACCAGAATATCTTCCTATGCGGGATATCCGCGCTACTGGTGGTACTTCGATATCGAAGAAGGAAAGCCCACGCACTGGCTGCTTATCAACGGCAACGTCAAGGCAACGGTTTTCAACGGGCGCGGTGAATTGGTCAATTCGGCAAGCAGTATGAGAATGGATTTCGATTACGACGAAAAACTCGATATGGGCTTTGCCGAAAGCAGGTTTAACAGATATTATATTCTGCTGGAAGAAAACGGCGTTGAAAAACCCGATTGTAAAATGGATTTACAGTTTTTAGAAAACTCGTAAAGTATTGTTACGATAAACTAACACCATTAAATAAGTTTTTAAGTCGCAACAGCGACACGGAACATATCCCCCACAAAAATTAAAAGGAGATAATATTATGGAACACACTAAGGCGAATAAATCAAAGATATTAGCACTTATACTCGGTCTTACGATGTGCCTTGCGCTTATGCTTGGCATTGTGTTTGCAAGCCCGACGAGTACGGTATATGCAGAAGGCGGAACGCAGATTGACACATTGGGCGTAGCGTTTAGAAAAGTGGAGGTTGGCAATACTCTTGACGCCGCTTTTGAATTTGAGAATGCTACAACCAAAACGCTCAAAGTTCCTGAGGGCGCAAACTATACGGCAACGCTCGAATTCGTATCAAAAGACGGTCAAAAAATACCGTTGTGGGATAAATACGAGGCGTCACTCCCATGGAGCAGAGTCGAAACTCAATTTATCGAACAGAACGTTGCATATTATGTTCGCGTTTGTTTCAAAACGAATGAAGGATATAAATTTGTTAAGGATTTGCCTCGATTGAGAAGCAATATGCAAGTTTTGGGCGCTGAGTTCGGCAAAGGTAAAGATATAGAACTTTGGGATAGCGCAGGAATAAATAGCATTGCAACGATAGTGAAAATGAGTTTCCTCATTACAAAAGGTATGACTTATATTGGCAATACGCAAACCATATATCCCGAAATAGGTAAATCAAAGACGGGCACTATCGGAATTGATGGCGTAGACACAGGGTTTTTTATAAGCGGTGCTCCCGGTCCGTATACTTATGAGGCAAAAATTGCACCTATAGGAACAGAAATCCAAACGTCTAACGTTTTTGACAAATCAAACTGTTACTATCAAATAACTGCAAAAAACGCAATGGGCGGCGGAACGATGTATATCACCGCAACGGCGGCGGACGGAAAGACTTGCGATATTCCCGTTAAGATTGCGGCAGTATCCGGAGGACACGAGCATACATGGGTTGAAAAAATCGAGAAGATAGATTTCGAGCATCACGGCTACACAAAATGCACCGACCCCGATTGCCCGGGCGTTGCCCCTGCTTTTGACAAAGGCTCGCAGTATGCAGTACACGAGTTTAACGGCGGTTGTACTGAAAAATGCACGACGTGTGGCGATCTCGGCAATCCCAACGCTAAACACAATTTAAAATTGATTGCAGTAAAACCTGCAACTTGCTCGACGACGGGTATGAATGCACACTATACATGCGAAGGGTGCGGAAAATACTTTGACGAAGACAAAACCGAAAAGACCGTAGCGGAATTGACTATCCCCACAACCGACGATCATACATTTGGCACGCTTATTAAAGAACAACCCGCAACTTGTATCGCAGGCGGTATGAAAGCACACTACAAATGCACAGTGTGTGGAAAATACTTTGACGAAAACAAAAACGAAACAACCGAAGAAGCGTTGAAAACTTCCGTCAGCCCATACTACGGGCACAATTTTGGTCGTTGGGTAGAAGAACAGTACGCAACTTGTCAAGCCCCGGGCAGAAAAGGATACAAGCATTGCAGCATCTGCAACAAGGATTACGACGCAAGCAATAAGGAAATTACCGATTTTGTTATACCTATCAATCCGGACGGTCACGTATTGGGTGATTTGGTTGCAGAAGTCCCTGCAACTTGCAAAGAGCACGGCGTAAAGGCGCACAGAGATTGCAATTTGTGCGGAAAACATTGCGACCCGATAACCCGAAAAGAGATTGCAGACTTGACTATCCCCGCCACAAACAACCATACCTACAGTAAGTTGATACCCGAAGTGCCTGCAACAACCACAGAATTTGGCGTGAAAGAACACAAAGATTGCTCGGTTTGCGGAAAGCACTTTGATAAAGACGGCAACGAAATCACCGAACTTAGAATTGCCAAAATCGGCACGCATAACGTAATAGTAAACGGCGAAAGCAAATTCTATGCACACGGCGAAAGCGTAACCGTAACGGCAGAAGAGAAAGACGGCAAAGTGTTCACAGGCTGGCAGGACGAAAGCGGAAAAATCGTAAGCACCAAAAAGGAATATACCTTTACCGTAAACGGCGAAACAACCCTTACGGCTGTATATGAAGATAAGTCTTCGGGCGGTGGCGAAATCACTCCGCCTGCTAAAAAGGACGGACTTTCGGGCGGACAAATTGCAGGTATCGTAATCGGTTCGGTTCTGCTTGCAGGACTCGGCGGATTTGCTGTTCTTTGGTTCGCTGTCAAGAAAAAGACTTTTGCAGATTTAATCGCAGCAATCAAAGCATTGTTTACAAAAAAGAAATAATTTGCAGAATTAAACAAATCTAAATAACAGTAAAAAAGAGAGTTTGACTATGGTGACGCTCTGTAATCGTCGGCGGCTTACCGAAAATTACGGGCAAAGAACGCACGATAGAAATCATTTACAAAGTAGATATTACGTCCGTTTTACGTCATAAACTCAAATAATAACGAAAAAGCGTATGTTTCAATGTGATTCATACGCTATTTTCTTTGATTTGTAATAGCGTCCATAAAGAGAATTAGCGGTTGCGACAATTATACGGTGCCGATGGAATCGTTACGATAGCAAACAACAGCGCATAAAGATTTTGTCGAATTTTAGCAAAAAGAATAATTGGGTTTATTAATTTTGCCAGGTAAAACTGCGCCGATCAGTCTTCTGGGCGAGGCAATGGCAAGTTTGGATGTCAAAAACGAAACTTCTATACAAACTGCGCTTTCGAGACTTATTAAGGACAAAACTGTGCTTATTATAGCGCACAGAATGCGAACGGTAGCAGGTGCCGACAAAATAGTCGTGTTGTCGGACGGCATTGTAACCTAATAGGGTACGCCCGAAAACTTGAATAAAAAAGGCGGCATATATGCGCATACGGTAAATTTACAAGCGGACAGCAGCTAATGGACAATCAAATAAAGCGAGTAAAGTATTGAGCCTATTGTGTAGTGGTTGTTATAATTTGCTGCGTTCTGCAAATAGGCAAAGCTATACGTTTAGCGATAATATCAGGTCAGTCGGTCTGTCTCCGAAGATATTGAGCGATAATAATTCGGCAGCTGTCGCATATCGTAATTCCGACGAAAATTTGCTTATAAATAAAGTGACAAACCCCGTTCGCCGGTGAACGGGGTTAAACTTGCTGTGGTGTATAGAAACCAAATTTATATTAGTAAAAGTGTTCCGAGTGATAATACGTGTGCTGAAAAACTATAATTGCTACGTATCTTTGCGATTAAGCATTGTAAAAAGCGGCAAAAAGTCGTTACTTTTATAATTTCATATTTAAGCGCTTGACAAATCGAAATGCGTGCGGACATAAATATACGGGCAGGCACAAAAAGCCGTGTATGCTCAAACAAATATAATGGCTTCGTTATAAAAAAGCAAACTTGTATTTTACGGCAGTAATAAAACAAAACTGCTGTTTATAACGAAATGACGGAGTGCGCAATAACGTTTCCCGTAACGGCGAAATTACGGTGCAAAGGAAAATGCAAGTAAAAAGCTGATACGTTATGAGAATTTGTCGCAAATATATATGACTATAAGGTTGCGATTATATGTCAAAAAACGCATATACGTCAGGAAAGCATTTCGAAAACATGTAAAATCAAGCAGCTTTTGCGGCAATAATTTACGTAAAAGGAGTCGGTAGATATGAAAAGAAAGGACAGAGAAATTACTGACAGAAGCAAGATAGATGATATATTGTCTCAAGCAAAGTATTAGCACTTAGGTATGTTTGACTAAGAATATCCGTATGCCGTTCCTCTCCATTACGGCTACTCGTTAAATGACGATAAATTGACATTGTACGTTCGCCATTTTTAATGTACTAAGCCGATTTATTTCGTAAGCAAAACTTCGGTCCCGTCAAAGGTATAAGTGTAATCGGAAGCGTTCCAATGTATCATGTCGCTTCGCTTTGCGTCGGCTCTGTGGAAGTGCAGAGCGAACGCTTTTTGCTCGTCGGTTTTCGGAAAAATATTAGATAGATTTTCTATTATTACTGTGAACTGTAACTTACCGCCCGGGGCGTTTTTAAGCTGCTCTCCGGTAAACGAGTATAATACGCTTTCGTGAAAGGTGCCGGAGTATCTGTCGTCGAAAGAAATAGAAAAAATAAATTCGCCTTCGAGGTTTGCTTCCGATTCGGCGGTAAAGTATCCCCTAAGTTCATAGCCGTCCTTTAACTTTTCGTTTATCGTATAGTTGCAAGCCACGTTGTCGTTATCGACTCTTGCGTCGCCTATCGGCAAATAAACATCGTATACGTTTCCGCAAGCCGTCATTGCGGTTGCGCAAAGAGCAAAGACTAAAGCAATAGCCAATGCCGAAATTGTTTTTTTCATTAATAATACCTCCTTATATCTCTTAGCATTATATCATATATGTTTTGAGCTGTCAACACCCGATATGTTATTAACGCCTGCATGGGACTAAATTTACGACGCTCAAACGTTCTTATAACGTTTGGGCAGCGTATTTATAGCGTTTCCTCTTGACGTATTCGGCGGTCGGCGATTTTTTGACGTGAGTTAAAAGGCGATACCGAAAAAATGTAAGAAAGTCGCTAACCGATTTGTGAAAAAATTTCTGTCGAAAAAAAGAATGGCAGGGGGGGGGGAAAAAGGTAAGAATTGCCTTGGATACAATGTCAAAAGCCTTGACCGTATATGACGTTACTTACGGCGAAGGTAGCGTTTGGACGCAGAACGACGAAAACAAAGGCTTGAGATTTATCGTCAACGGCTATCATGCCAAATTCCAGGATATAGTTATTAACGGCGCCGTAGCGGATAAAAAGCACTATTAGGGTGAAATCGGAAGTATCGTTATTACCTTAAAGGACGAGTATTTACAGACGCTCGATGCGGGCAAATATACTCTCGTTATCAGGTACACAGATGAAGAAATAATTTATGGGGAACAATAATTAAAAAATTTAAGAATCCGAAGCAATTTTTTCACTGAAAATATAAACGAGTTGTTGGAACATAAGCCGAAAACGATTGAAAAAAAGTGGCGTATATGCTATACTATAAAAAAGATAATATGTTGAATTTTACAAAAAGCATTATTATAACTGTAGTCGAAGTGATGAATAATCGGGAGCGTTAACAATGAAAAACGAATTATCCGTCAACGGAATAGACGTAAAGTATAAAAGAATCAACAAAGATGACTATACATCGTTAACCGATTTGGCGCGATATGTAAATCCAGACGAGCCGAAAATTCCTATTCAAACCTGGATGAGGAATAAAGACGTCGTATCCTATATTGGGCTGTGGGAACAATTAAATAATCCGAATTTCAAAGGTCGCGAATTTACGACCTTTGAAAACAAATCCGGCGCAAATAGTTTTTATTTGTCTCCTGAAAAATGGGTAAACGAAACAAATGCGATAGGCATTATCGTAAAACGCGGTAATGGCGGCGGAACGTATGCACATAGAGATATTGCGTTTGAGTTCGCAAGTTGGCTGAGTCCTGAATTTAAATTATACCTTGTAACCGAATTTCAAAGATTAAAAGCGCAGGAACAAAAAACAATCGAATGGTCGGCGAAGCGCGAGTTGGCAAAGGTAAACTACAGAATTCATACAGACGCGATAAAAGAAAATATTGTTCCGACGCTAACGGAGGCGCAGTTAAAATATGTGTACGCAGATGAAGCGGATCTGTTGAACGTCGCGTTATTCGGGAAAACGGCGGCGGAGTGGAGAAAGCAAAATCCTAAGCTGAAAGGCAATATCCGCGATTATGCGACGATTGAGCAGTTGCTTGTTATTGCCAATATGGAAAGTTACAATGCTATTTTAATTGAACAGAATGTATCGCAAGAGGAAAGATTGAAGCAACTGAACAATATGGCAAAATCGCAATTGCGTGTGTTAGAGCAGAGCAATTCTAAACTTCTTACCAAAAATAGAAAATGATTTGGAATTTGAAAACGAGGGCTGTGTAAGCGCCTCGTTTTTTGTACCTGTAAAAAGATTAAATTTTCTGCACCGATAGGTGCGAATAAACCCAAGCGTTTAATTCCGCAAAAGAAATTTCGCTTGCGGCAAGCCTCAAAAATATACCCGATAATTCTTGTTGCGTAAAGGATAAAGAAATGCCGTTGAGTTTCAGTGTAACTAGCATTGCGTGCGCGCCGATACGTTTGTTTCCGTCGATAAACGGGTGATTTTGCGTAAGTCCGCAGGCAAGCCTTACCGCTTTTTCGATTGTAGAGGGGAATAATTCGACGGAGTTGTATGTCTGCAACGGCGATAGAAGAGCGGCTTGCAAAAGATTATCGTCGCGTATTCCGTCCGAGCCGCCCGTTGCCTTTATAAGTTCGCAATGTAAATAGTTTATCTGCTTATCTGAAAGCCAAATCATTTTGCAAGTTCCTTATAAGCTTCGATGTTTTGCTTGATAAGTTCTTCGGAAGCGTTTTTTACCAAATCGTCTGGCGCGGCGGTAATGTCGCTACCGTCGGCGATGTTTGCGACCCTTACGAGTTCCTGCCAGACTTTAACCATTGCGAAAGTGTCGAGTTCGCAGTATTTAAGCAGGTTTTTGCGTGTTTTTTCCTGTTCTTCTGGCGGCATGTCCTTAATGAGCGGGAAAATCGTCATAGCCTCGCCGCCGTTGTGGATTTCCTCCAAGTTGTGATAATCGAGCGCAGGATCGTCGGGAAAAATCGCCGGTAAAACGCTTTTTATCGAGAACGAACCGCCCATCGCCTTGTTGTAATATGCGCCCCTCTGAAACGGATCGAGCAGGTCTTTTACGTTGCGTTTTATGTTCAGCAAATGCTTTGAAAGGTCGGGGAATTCTTCCGCAAGTTCTTTCAGTCTGCCGCACTCGAATTTTTTATTGTAGGCAAGCACACATACGTTTTCGGGAATATTTTCGCACAGGCTTTCTGCTATCGCGCGGCGCGGATCTTCTCCCGAAACGCCTAAAAATTCTTTGTGTGAAAGGCAGCTGTTTTCGCTCTCTATATAGTGCAAAGAGTACTGAAAAGGAATTTGCTCGTAAGGTTTCGCACCGTCGAAAGGCGGAATAATCTCTTGCATGGTTTCAAAATCAAGAAAGTAAAGAGGGTAGGAAAGCGTGTTCAAAAACTCGTCTATAAGTCGATTATCGACATAAGTTCCTCTGTCATTAAGCGCAAAATCGACTTGCCGAGATTGCAAAAAATTAAGCGAGGCGTGCTTTTGCAAATCTTCAAACGAAACAATACCGTCTTTATAAAGTTGCCATTTTTTATTGCAACGGTATATTTCGAAAACGTTATGTTCGGGCAGGTGCTTTGAGCAGTATTTCCAATAGGCGCATTCATGAGATAAGGAGCATTGCTCGCCGATGTCGATATTCGGCTCTTTATCGCATCTTAAAAGATTTTCGGCGCTTGTAAGATTTCGTTCGACGACTTCGTACTCGTCGGCGATGAGATCTTTAACGTCGGTTATATTAAATAATTTTTTAACGTCGATTTCGCCGCGGCGCACATATTCGTTGTTAATGCAAACAACGTAAGTCCCCGTCACTTTAACTCCGCATTTTTCGAGAACGTATTTTTGATACGCAACGTCCACAAGGTAGTAGTAGTTCAGTTTCGTTGCGCTTTTTACTTCGTAAATCGCGTATCCGCCGTTTTCTTTATGCAAAATATCCACGGCGCAATACAGCCCGTTATAATCGAACGACGCTTCGCAAATATTTTCTTCGCCGCGGGCGATACATTCGGCAGTTTTCCTCTTCATTTCGTCAAGGTTGAGTTTTCCGTCGGCGGAACAAGCGGTAACTTCGGTATAATCGCCGAATAAACCCATTGCAAGGTCACCGACCTCGTTTCCGCTTTTCATTCTGCCGAGCGCGCTTTCGTCCACTTCTTTTTCTTCGGGCTTGTATTTGTCGAGCCATACGATTTTCGGACATTGCCAGAACGAACAATATTTCGATTTTGAAAAATACATAAGCGTATACTCCTTAGTCAATCTCGGATGGTTTTTTGCGCGCGCCATATTGTCGAATAAGATAATCCTGCATTATCTTGCTATCGATAAGCTCTTTCATTTCCTTGTATATTGTCTGGTCGACAATGTACTTCCTGGAATACGGTGTATTTGCCGTGTTGTCTGTTCCGGCATAAAAAGATAAACTGTTTTCCTTTATGTTAAATTCAATCCAAGTTACTTTATAATCTGCGCCGTTGATTTTACAGTTTTTTCTAAGTTTGAAAATAATCGAACAATAGTCATCGTAAGTTGATGTGATTTGCCATGAAATACAATCATCCTTATAGGTTGTACGCTTTTGATAATGGACATTTTTACGCTCGTTTGTCCATTTTTCGACGATAGAATCGAGATTGACGGTATCGTCATCTGAGCAAGCGGGCTTTGAAACAAGTAACTCGGTTATATTTGGCATATCTGCATTTTTTTCATAAAAATTATTTTCTAAAAGCGCGCTGTATATTTGACCGAACAATACGTATTTTCTATAACTGTTCTGTAATCGTGAAGCCGGATGGGGAAGCTTATAGATATTGCATTTCCCAAAACAATTCTTTTTATCTTTCAACTTATCGTAAACTCTGTCGCCGAAAGCGAACAAAATAACGCTTTGTTCGGGATCTTCCCCTCGTACGGCGTCGATTTCTTTAACCAATATTTTTTCAATGCAATTATTGATGTCGGAAGCGTCGTATTCATCGGTGGTGAGATAGCCTTTTTTATCGTTGCATTTTCCGCATTTTACCATATTTGTTACGTATGCGTTTGCTATCTTAAATGTTCTGATTGCAGAATAAACCATCCACCCATATTCTTTATTGACGAAGAAATTCGGGTAAATGAATTTGTTGTTGTCCGTATCGCTCTGGTATGATATCCAATACCATCTTTTAGGATATGCCGGCGAAGTGTTTATATAAAAATAGTCGTCGTTGACATTAGACGGATTTTCAAAGACGAAAACAACCGGATACTTTGACCAGCCTTCAATTTCTGAACGGTTTATGCCGTGTGCGTCTAAAAAATCGAATGTATGCGTTCCGTGGGTAACCGACGAAAAGTTGTCTTTACATATATTGCAGTTGCCGGTGCATTTATTTTTATGGACAAGTATTTTTTTTCGTTATAATCCAAAAAAAACTCGGAATAGCGGTAATCGTCATTGAAATTCCCCATATGCAGAATCCCGTTGTTTTTATCGAAATTGATTTGATGTAAAATTTTTACTACTGATTCCAGGTTTACAGGCATTTACGGTTCCTCCTTTTTAGTTCTGACATTTCTTCCCGAATGTCTTTGTCAAATTCTTTATATTCGTAGTAGTATCGTTTAATGCAGATGTTCAAATCATAGAAACACTGATAATCAAAGATAAAATCTTTAATATGGCTATATTGGGGAAAAACGATAAGAAGTTTATAGTTAATGTTTCTGTGTGACAGAGCTTGTGCAACGGCAACCGCGATTTGATAACTTTCAAGATCCTCTGAAAAAAGTACTGCTACAGAATATTTGATGTTTTTTAAAACGGTATCGGTAAAATCGATATATGTCGGCAATTCATCGTCTCTTAAAGAAGCGGTGGTTCCGCTTTCATATATTGCGTTCTGACTTTCGTCATAGTTTCCGTATAATGCGTATTGAATTGGTCTGTTTTTTGCAAAGTTTTGCAAAAAAGTAATGGCTGTGTTGCCTATTGCAACATATAGTTTGGAATCGTTTTGATTTCTGTGTATAACGGTTTTTATGACTTTGTTCCTTTTTTACTTGATATGTTTTGAAAATTGTATATTCAAACCAAAAAACGATAAGTACCATTCAAATTATATCATATTTCAGAAAGAATATCAACCGAAAAGCATTATATGAAAGATTATGTACCGTTTTTGGGGCTAAATTATTGCTAAAATCCAATCATTATGATATAATAGTAAAAAATCATAACGGAGGGGAAACAATGGCAGACAGTTTAGAAGCGAAAAAACTGCTTATCGTGCGGATTATGCAGATACTCGAGTATTACAGCGACGTAAATCATCCGCTTACGCAAGAAGATATAATCAATAAACTGTACGAAGATTACGGAATCGAAGCCGAACGAAAGGCTATAGGGCGGAATATCGCTCTTTTGCAGGATATGTTCGAGCGCGAATCGGCGAAAAAAACGGCAACGGCAATCGTTATCGAATCGGATAAGAGAAAGGGGACTTTTCTGGATAAACGGCTTTTTGAAGATTCCGAACTCCGCCTGTTGATAGACGGCGTTCTTGCGAGCAAGCATATCTCGGAAAAATATTCCAAAGACCTTATAGAAAAACTTTCAACACTCTCTAATAAATATTTCAAATCCAACGTAAAGCACGTTTATTCCGTCAAAGATTGGGATAAAACGGAGAATAAGGCGTTGTTCTGGAATATCGAAATTATCGACGAAGCGATAGAAAAATGCAGGCAAATAACATTTGAATATAACAAATACGGTGCGGACAAAAAGTTGCATAAAACTTCTTCGCACACGGCAAGCCCATATCAACTCGTATTGCACAATCAACACTATTATCTTGTGCTTTTAAGCGAAAAGTGGCAAAAAATCTGTCATTTCAGAGTGGATAAAATCACGAATATCAAAATTACGGACGAGCCGTCCACGCCGCTCAGAAGTGTTGACGGTTATGCAAACGGACTCGATTATAAAAAATACGCCACGTCGCTGCCGTATATGTTTACTGACGAGGTCGAGCGAATTACTTTCATCTGCGACGAATGCGTTATCGATCAGGTGGTGGACTGGTTCGGAAAAAAAATTGCCATATCCGATCTCGGTGGCGGAAAATACGAAGTTACGGTCACGGCAAGCCCTAACGCAATGGAATACTGGGCGATGCAATATCTGAATTACGTAGAGATAAAATCGCCGACGGAGTTAAGAGAAAGAATTAAAAATAATCTGCAAAAAGCAAAAGAAAAATATAAATAAGACGAAACACTTTTGCTGAGATGATACGATAAAAGAAACACAAGCAAAAGATCAAATAATTAAGAGAGGTATAAAAAATGACGAAAGAAGATTTTAAAAATTTGTACAATAAATTTACTTGTAGTTGGCCTATACCAGATGAAAAATATTTTGACGATTTTAGCAAAGAGTGGGGAGAATACAGTAAGATAATTATTAGTCCAAGCGGCTTGTCGTTTGATAAGACAAATGGAGAAGAAAGATCTTGGATTAAATCCTCTGAGAAAGATTCCGATTATTTACCGAGATTTATAGAACGCAACAAGATTTTCGGAAGCGCGAGAGTAGGACGCTCCGAACAATATATGATTTATCGTAATTGGGGTGAGAAAAAAGGTAAATATTATGATGCATATATGGGAGAAAGTAAACAAACAGATCGTTATTTTGACGAAAACGATAAGGGCAAAATAACATCTGCAGGAGAAAATTATAAGGATAAAATTCAATCTCTGTTAAAAAAAATAGTGGAATCTATAGATATACAATGTCTTGCCAAAATTGAAAGAGAAAACGTGTTGTGGAGGGAATTTAGTTCAAAACAGATTTTAAGGAAAATGGCGGTATTGAATTCTGTTTTCAACAAAAACTTTATAGAAAATAATTTTCTTTTGTGGATTTATGATGAAAAAGTAATTGATAATCTTGTAGATATTTTTGAGTTTTCTGAAGATTCTGAGCCTAAAATTAGTGAGGATTCAACTTTTTTTGAAAAAAGCAATGCTGTTTGGACTAAAGCCGTTGAATGGTTAAAGGAAACTGAAGTGAATGACTGGAAAAATGGTTGTCCTAGTACAATAACAACATTCAATTATGTACAATTTGCAAAACTAAATAATTTGTTGTGGGAACTTGGAAATAACAATGCCGGTGAATTGACGAATTTCGACGTGCCGAACGTAATTTATCACGGCGCGCCGGGAACGGGGAAAACTTATACTACGCTACAAACTGTTAAATTATTATGCGCAGGCAATGGAAGTGAGTATAAATATTGTCAATTTCACCCGTCTTATTCTTATCAGGATTTTATCGAGGGGATAAAGCCTATGGGGATTGTCGGCGGTAATGTGAATCTCGAAGTCGTAAACGGAATTTTTAAGCAATTCTGTATATACGTAAAAGAGAAAAACGAAACTTTTTACGAAGGTTTTAAGAATAACAACAAAGGAAATGCACCGAAAATAGATGACTATCCGCATTATTATTTTATCGTAGATGAAATTAACCGCGGCGATTTATCGCGTATTTTCGGCGAGACTTTTTCTTTGCTTGAACCTGATTACAGAGATAAAGATTTCTCGAAACCCAAAGACGGGTATAAAAACAATGAACATTTAATTGTAACGCCGCTTTCAAACGTAATTGAAAAAACAAGTAATAAAGAAGGACTTGCTTATAAGATAATCGGTGGTAAGGTTTATTTCGGTATACCTTTCAATATTCATTTTATCGGGCTTATGAACGACGTGGATAAAAGCATAGATACTTTTGACCTCGCTTTAAGGCGGCGTTTTAAGTGGATCACTAAAAAATGCGATTATGATGTAATTCAAGATAGTCTTTTAGATAAGATAAGCAATAAAGACGAAGTTGCTGATTACAAAAAATCTTGTGAAGCTTTGAATGAATTTATAACCAAACCCGAAGGTTTGGGTTTAAGTAAAAACTATCAACTCGGACAGTCGTATTTTATGAAGATTGTTAATATGTTGAGCTCTAAAAGCAAGACGATAACGGAGACGGTAAGGAAGTCGGTGTTTGAAAACTATATAGAAACGACTTTGCGCGAATACGCCCGTGAAGTTTGCGATGAAAACGAAATAGACGATAAAATAAATGGCGCAAAAAAAGCGTTTGGTATAGATATAGAAAAAACTACGGATAACGATGAAGAATGAAAATAATCAAGAACGTACTGTTGTTCTTCAAACGAAAGTATTTTCCGAATTGTACTTGGATTCAAAAGACAAATTCGAAAATGATCAAGATGTTGTTAAATCCTTATATGACAATAAATCTTGTCTTTATTTTAGCGATATAAAAAACGACGGCGATTATAAACATTCGCTTATAGGAATTGTCGATTATAAAATTTTTCGAAGAAAACCGGAGAATGACGAATCGGTAAAGAGAGAACTTATTTATCGCATAGATAAAGCAGATGATAAATACAGTGTTGTCGCAGGCAAGTATTGCGGTTTGCTTTCGTTTCCGTTTGAGTATAACAAAAAATATGCTCGTAAAGGCGTGCCCGTTCAACTTGAAATCTCGTGCGGATATTCGGACAGGTTTTTTAAGCGTATTTTGGACTTTTGTTGCGGTATTTACGTCAACGATAATCCGTTCGGTGGCAGAAAGGTAACAGCAAGCATATATTCTTTGCTTGTGCAATATATGTTTCTCGTTTCGCTCAGAAAGACAATCAATAACGGATTACCGAAAAAATATGTTGTAAACAGAGAGCGTGGCTACGGCGTAAAAGGTAACGTCGATGTAGAAAGTTACATAAATTCGGACTTACAATCGTTCGACAAAAAAATAACGAGCGTTTTCAGCGAAAGAAAAGAAATACGGTCGATTGCCGACGTTTTGTATTTTGCATTGACTTGTTGTAAGGTAAGCAACGGTGTATTGCCGAATTTAGTCGTATATCGCAATTACCTGCACGGGTTGTATTCCGGGATGAGACCGAGTAAAAACACCATACGCAAAGCACTTTCCGAGCCGATACTTAAAAACAGTATGTATTCTTCGTTTAGATTGCCGCTTAAATATGCCGAAATTCTTATCAATCATGACAATATAACTTCGGGTAACAGTGCGCAGTCGAGCGGTTTTTTGGTGGACGCGTCGTTTTTATGGGAAATGTACCTTTACAATTTATTAAGGCTGCATTTCCCCGAATGGTCGATAGATTCGCAGGCGCAAATTTCCGTTTACGGCGAAGAAGGCGTTTTTTACGCAAAAAACAACTACCCGGATATCGTTATGACGAAAGACGATAAAATGGTTATTCTTGACGCAAAATTCAAAAGAATGACTTTCAGTCGCGATGACGTGGATATGGGAGATTTCAGGCAGATTCACTTTTACGCCTATTATTATTCCGTTAAAAATCCGGATAAACAAATATATTCGGCTTTGGTGTATCCAACAAAAGGTCATTGCAACGGAAAGACGAGTAAGAGTTGCCGGTTTGGCGGAGAATACGGTAAAGGAACAAGATTTAACGTATTGACTATTGAAGATCCCGGAGATAAAGGTGTGAATGAAAAAGACTTAATGTTAAGCAGCGAGAGAAAATTTATCGCTAATTTAAGAGATTTTATAGAATTGTAATCGATTTTTTGTATGCCCCGTAAACGGTACATATGTTTTGATATTATTTAATTATGGGGCTGAAAAATCAACCGCAAAGGAGATAATATTTATGATAGGCACGGCTGTTCAAAAAGGAAGCACGGTATACATTTACGGCGAAAGAAACAGGCTTTTATTCACTCAAAGCGGAGAACTTCACGGGTATACGGGTTCTTCCGTATCGGTAAAAAAGGGCAATACGGTTTACACCTATAACGACCGTGGTTCGCTTGTTTCTACGCATAACGCAAGATAAGGCGCCGAATATGAAAGTTCAGATAGACGAGGATGACAAAAAAGCAATCATGCAGATTGTAAAACAAGTTTTAAAAGCACGAAAATACCAAGTAATGGGTCATTGTTTAGTTAATGTGTTGGAAGAAATCGGCTCGACGGGTGCGAGAATATTTATAAAAACGGCACTCGATATATTGAAAGGGTGGGAATTTATCGATGAAAACAAGAAAATTGCAGAACTTATAGACGAAATGTAAATCGGCAAAAGTCATATATTTAGTTTTTTTGGTTGATTTATTAGCAATGGCGTGTTAACATTAAAGAGGCGTAACCCTTTGATAGAAGAACAAAGTCTTATGGAGGTGAACTACGAGCCTCTATCTGTGCCCAACACATTATACCATAACGAAAGTTATTTGTATAAAGGTTTTGCTTGGTTTCCTTGCAAAAAAACCAAGTAATTATATTATACGAGGAGGATGAATTATGAGTAAGAAAATAACAGTTAATGAAATTGATAAAATTCTTGATGAGGCTTTGAGCGACTATAAACTTGGGAAAATACAATATAAAAACATTGTTTTTATCGGGGACGAAGGGATTGGGAGAGGTGCAAGGATAGAAAAATGGATGGAAACTCATTCTGACGAAGTTACTCCGTTTTATTTGACATCCGCTGTTTTAATGAAAGAAGAAAACGGAATATATGTTAAAGACCTAAAGAACGGTAAGCCACAATACGGATTTGATAGTGAGTCTATGGAAAGATTGTCGGCGGGCGGTGTGATTTGCGTCTGTACAAACCTGAATCATTATACAAGTGAGCAGCAAATTCAGCCATTTGAAGAAATTTTTTCCGAGAGAACGTATTGTGATCTCGTAACAAAAAATAAGTATGATCTACACAAATTATTTTTGATTATAGCGACGGCGTATCCCGATAATTTTGGTTATAACGTTACAGACATTTCAAATATAAAAAAATGTAGCGATGTCTATACGGTAAACCCGAGTGTTGACGAATTTAAAGAATATTTTGATAATAACATTTATGCCGATATTGACGGAGAAAGTAAAATTGAAAACTTTAAAAAGATTTTATCATCGCCGCATTTTCAATTTATTTTCGAAAAAGATGAAAAGTTTGCTCCGTGTAATTTTATAATGCTTTTTGGGTTGTGTGAAACGGGGAGTACTGATGAGATCTTGTCTGAAGTAAAGTCGATTGGAGCGGCGGGCGAAAAGACCTTTGAGATGTTCGAAAAAATTTTCAACAAGAAATAAAGAGTAAAAGCCGGCAGGTATGTAAAGTACCGAAAAGGGAACAATAGAAGTGATAAAATAACGTTGCAGAGAGAAATCTTTGCGGCGTTATTTTTTTATGGGAGAATCAGTTATGAAATGAAAAGAGCGATTTATGAGAATTTGGCAAAACGTTGTTTTGGTAAGATTTCGGTATGTAAAAAAGAAAAGGATATTTACGAGATAAAAACCGATAATGCCGATAAGGTCGCCGAAGCGTTGTATGAAAGTTTTTATAATCCGTCGGATTGCTTTTATCGCTATGACGACGTCGTTTTCGACTGTGCGGCGCAAAAATCGGGGTTGCGATATTCCGATTTGCTGTCGGCGTATAAAAGGCGTGATTTCGACGAGCGAAACGAAACATTGCTGTTAAAGCAATCCAAAGAAAAACCTTTCCGTTTTTTGCTTAACGAATATATAGTCGGTTTTAAGTCGCGACAAATAAGCGAGCAGAAAGGTTTATATTTCGACATTACCCCGCAAGGGCGTTTCATCGCCGTTAAAAAGTCGGGCGATAGGTCGTTTAACTATAATTTAAGCGCAAGCGAACAGACATTATTTGACTTTTTATGTTTTATAGAGTTTAATAAATTTCGTCAATTCGTAAACGGCGTGAGAGATTTCAATTATAAAGAGAAGCCGCTTATTCTGATAAACTTCCCTGATTTTTTAGACGAGAGTTTCGATTATATCTCGTTTTTAAGGAAACAAAAATTAAATCGAAAAATATTTTTAATCGATGAATTATATGTACCGAAAAGGTCGTATTGAATATCGTATAATAAGGGCGAACAAAAACGAAAGAGGTAAAACAAAATGAGTGAATTCGATAAAATCATCGGCTACAAAGACGTAAAGGTGGAACTTTTCAGACTATGCGACGTGATAAAAAACGCCGACAAATATAAGGCTCTCGGCGTTGCGCCGATCGGTGGACTTCTGCTTGACGGAGAGCCGGGCGTCGGTAAAACGTTTATGGCGAACTGTTTTATAAAAGAGAGCGGCAGAAAGGCGTTCGTATGCCGCAAAAACAAGCCCGATGGAGAGTTTGTCAACGAGATAAAAAACATGTTTACGGAGGCGGCGGAAAACGCTCCGTCGATTATTCTTCTCGACGATATGGATAAATTTGCCAACGAAGACGATTATCACAAAAACGCCGAAGAGTACGTTACCGTCCAGTCGTGCATAGACGAAATCAAGGGTAAAGACGTTTTCGTGATTGCGACAACTAACGGAACGAGAAAATTACCCGATTCTTTGCTTAGAGCGGGGAGATTCGATTTTGTTATAAAGGTAGACACGCCGGAAGGGCAGGACGCCATAGACATAGTAAAATATTATCTTTCGCAGAAAAAAGCGGTTTCCGAAATCGACGCCGAAGAAGTGGCGAGGCTTTTGAACGGAAGGTCGTGCGCAACGCTTGAAACGGTAATCAACACGGCGGGGCAATACGCAGGCTACGAAAATAAAGAAATGATAGACGTTGACGATATTATCCGCGCGTGTCTTCGCGTAATTTACAACGCGCCCGAAAGCGCCGCGCCGCATAACCCCGTTATTTTAGAGAGGACGTCGTATCACGAGGCGGGGCATGCCGTTGTAGCCGAAATTCTCGAACCGAACAGCGTAGATTTGGTTTCCGTTCGCAAGAATACGGGTACGGTCGGCGGATTTACGTCTTATCATAATCCCGACGACTACTGGATATCCAAAACGCATATGGAAAATCGCGTTATAGCCGTACTTGCAGGCAAGGCGGCAACGGAAATAGTATACGGAGACGTCGATACCGGCGCAAACAACGATTTACACAGGGCGTTTGATCTCGTTCAGCGATTTGCCGATAATTATTGTTCGTACGGGTTCGGGTATTGGGAAGAGTGGGACAGTTCTCCGACTCGTCTTTCCCGCAGAGAAGATCGTATTACGGCGGATATGGAAGCGTATTACGCAAGGGCAAGAAAAATACTCCTCGAAAACAGAGACTTTTTAGAAAGGCTTGCAGAGCGTTTGCGTGAAAAGGATACCGTAGTCAGTTCCGAAATTCAGGAAATCAAAGAAAAATCGGGAGGGGGGGTAAGAATATGAGAAAAGAAATCATAGAATATGCAAAGATCGTTACCAAAGATACGCTGCTTACGGAAATCGCGAAAGTCGTAAAAACCGAAGAAGAATTAGAATATATTATAAAAAACGGTAATGGGAAAAGATGAATAATTACGTTGTAATCGATATAGAAACGAGCGGAATCAACCCCGACAAAGACGAAATTATACGTTTATCGGCGTTAAAGATTGTAAGCGGCGAAACGGCGGACGAATTTTCGTCGTTCGTAAAGCCTCGTAGTCATTTAAGCGCGGGAGTCGAACGTTTAACAGGTTTTACAAATAAGTTACTTGAAGATAAACAGCCGATAAACGTCGTATTGCCCGATTTTTTGGAATTTATCGGTAATTTGACGCTGGTTGCACACAACGTCGGATTTGACTTAAAGTTTATAAACGCCGCGCTTGAAAAGATGAATATGCCGCCGCTAAAAAACGAGACGGTAGACACGTTATCGCTTGCGAGAAAGAAATGTAAAATAGATAAGTTTTCTCTTCGGGCGGTTGCGAAGTTTCTAGGTGTGGATTATCGGACTTTAACAGATAACGAAATTGTTTTTCGGGTTTATGAAAAGTTGAAGAGTATGGATGATTTGCAATTTCCCGATACTTGTGAAAACTTATTTTATCGCGACGGCAAGGAGTTTATCAAGCGAATCAAATCCTGCTCCGTGAGAAGTAAAAGCGAAAACTCCGACGGAATGTCCTACTTTGTGTATTGTAAAATCCCCGAATGCGGAAGCGGCTGTTTTTTGTATGTTGTCGGCAGCCCGTTCATTAAATCGTACAATAAGGTTTTATGGTTAGAAAAAAGCGCGTTCGAAACGCTGAACGGAGTAATAAACGAATACGAAAGAGAACGAGAAGATATTCGTAATCGACATGCGACTTTTCATCTTGCAAAATGGGAAGAATACGGCATAAGCGTATATTACGAATACAGCACTCCAAACGAATTGCAATTCAATGTTTATATAGAATTAAATGGTATTGAATATAAAACGGTTAAATATGTTTTTGTCGAAACGATTTTCGCAATAATAAAAGAATTGTCTGGCGAAGCAAACGTTATTCCTGAATACGGCGACATAAAAAACAACCCGCTTTATCTTTCAGCCGTTCATTATGACGATAAACGTCTTATGGCTGAACTTGATTTGCTTTATGATGTTCCAAGCAAAGAAAGCTTATCGGTACTTGAAAGCGTTGACGGCGTAAAGCGGTTACCGAAATTGTCTGAAAAATACGATACGTGTTACGTTGTCGATTATGACAAACAAACAGTATTGAGTTTGAACTTGTCTAGATATAAGTTTATTCATACGCCGGGCTTTGCCATGAAAGGGCGCACTCGATCTAAACTGCTTATAAATCCGCATCAAAAATATGCGGTAGACGCGGCGAAAATAGACGCGCCGTCCGTAACTTTTGACGAGTTTCTGACTTTATTTGATTTACGATAGCGGAATATGCAAGTAAAAATAGTCACTTGGCGGCTCGATTTGAAACGGACTTAAAATCGGTATGGGTTTCCTGATAATTTACGATTAGGTTTTACAATTTTATCGGGAAGAAAAGATAAGTAATCTAAACGGGGAGAAGAGATAAGTATGTCTGAAAAAAGTCTGTACAAAAAATTAACCGATATGTGGTTCGATGACGATAAAAGCCGGCAACGCGCGGAACTATTGCTAACATCGAACGGCTTATCGCGCTAAACAAAGAGTGCGTTGTCGCTTACTCAGATAAAAGCGTAAGGGCAAAACGCCTTAATGCGCCCATTTACGACGTTCGTTCGTTTACTTCGGATAAAGACGTTCAATGGTTGAAAGAGTATTTTGAAAGATTGAAAAATGGATAAATTAAAATTCTCGTTTGCGGCGGCAGGCATTTTAGCGATTACGCCTTGCTTGAAAAAACTATAAACGGCGTTATTGCCGAGAACGGTTATGAAGATATAGAAATCGTCAGCAGGCATTGCGTCGGCGCGGACAGGCTTGGCGAACTTTACGCCGAAAAACATAACGCTCAAGCAAAAATATTTCCCGCCGAGTGGGAAAAGTACGGCAAACGCGCAGGCATTATACGAAATAAGCAAATGGTAGATTATATAAGCGGTTTTAAGAATAAAATCGTAATCGCGTTTGTAGGCGCGAACACCAAAGGCACGCGAAACACGATTTCGCTTGCAAAAAAAGCGAATATTCGGGTTATAGAGAAAGAATACGCCGTTTTAAACAATTCTTAAAAATCTTTTTAAATGATTGAAAAAATAGTCGAAATCAGAGATTAAATATGGTATAATTAAAACAACAAAAACAAAACAGGGGGGTGCAGATATGCAAAGAATGGAAATTTTTAAGGGAGATATAACAACCTTATCGGTGGATGCTATAGTAAACGCTGCAAACAAAACGCTTTTAGGCGGTGGCGGTGTTGACGGTGCTATTCATAGGGTCGCGGGGCCGGAGCTGTTAGAAGAGTGCAAATCTCTGAACGGTTGCGAAACGGGACAAGCAAAAATAACGAAAGGCTATAATCTGAAAGCAAAATATGTTATTCATACGGTGGGACCTGTTTATGGTCGGGACGATGAGCCGGACAGACTTTTAGAGTATTGTTATAAAAACTCGTTGGAGCTTGCAAAAAAATATAATATTCACAGTATTGCATTTCCGTGTATTTCAACAGGCGCGTATGCGTATCCTTTAAGTGATGCGACTGTGGTTGCCATTGTAGCTGTTAAGGCATGGTTGCGGGATAATTCTGATTATGACATAACGGTAATTTTTTGTTGTTTTGGCGAAGAATCGTACGAAATATATAAGAATTTTTTAACAGAGGAGGGGTGGGATAATACAAATAAAGACGAACCCGCTTACCCTCTAAACGTTGTGCGTTCGATTTTCGGTATTGATTCGCAGGATTTGATGAGCGATAAAGCAAAAGAGTTGTTGAAGAACGAAGAGTTTATGTCAACGTATCAGAGTGTGCTTGCTTCGCTTGATAATCCCGAATATGTTGCGATAATCGAAGGTGCGTACAGAGACGGTAAATCTATAGACGCTCTCGCCGAAGAACTTGGTGTTGACAGAGAAACGCTCAATTCGGAAGTTTTCCCTAAAATTTTGAGAAAGTTGCGTCATCCGGCATATTCTAAACGATTGTTGCAATACAGACGATTTTTAACGGAGACGGAATGCTAAAAACCGTCGTTTAACCATATAAACAAATTTGATAAAACAAAAGAGGTAAAAATTACGATGTCTGATAAGCGATAACGTGTTTCCTGACGCGACTTATAATACGGGAAACAATTTGTACCATGAAACGATAAATCTTTTTAGGGCAGATGACGAGGCTGATGACGACAGGAAATATTATATTTACTTAAACGCAGGCGGAACGTATAAAGGGTTTTTCTGTCGGCGAGTATGGTTTTTTTATAAAGGGGAGCAATTGGTTTATCAATTATTTTCTGCGTTTAACAAGCGTAAATCCCGTAAAATATGGGTTGCCGTTTGAATTGTTTTTTAATGCGGAAAGAAATTGTTTTCCGAAGTTTTGTTTTTACGTTAAGAACGGAACGAGAAAACGCCTGTTAAATAACATTAGCGACCATTATAAACTTACGCAATTTATAAAGGGGAATGATAACGTCTCGGATATAACATATATTCTGACAGTCAACCGTTTGTTCTTTTGTCGCTTGCTAATTGGTAGGCAAAAGAGGCGGAAGCGCGCGGCGAAAAATTGAGCGGAAAAGACAAGGCATGGAAAGATAAACATTTAAAATATCTTAAAGAGCGCGGCGATATTACCGATATGACGGCAAGCGGGTATTTTTTAAGTTCCGACTATAACGACCGTTTTACCGGAGGGTTCTATAATGAGGTTATGCACGATTACGTCGATCTCGAATACTATCGTGGCGATTTTAACGGCGGCGAAAGGGTCTTGCTCCCGATAAAATATTTTCTTAATGGTGATATAGACGAAGAAACTTTGGTCAAAGCATGCGAAATTATTAAAAAGCAAGAAGAAGTAAAACAAGAAATCCGTTATCTGAATCTTTTGGACGAGTGGAAAGAAAAACTTAGAATTAAAGAAAAATAATTTTCAAATCGATTTTATGTACCGTTTTCGTCACGTTTAGTGCGCTATAATACTCTTGTAAATCAACCCAAAACACATATAATTAAAAATTTTACGAGGTGTAAATTATGGAAAAAACGTTTATGGTAAAAATTGCAGAAGAAGTACCCGCTCCCGAAGAATATCTTAAAAACATGCTCGGTTGCATAGACGAAAACGGCAATCTTAATATTGCCCGCTCGATAAGCGAAGACGCATTCTGCACTTCCGACGGGGAAGATTATACGCATATCGAAAGCGTTAAACTCGAAAAAAGCCGCGCTCGTTTCGACGAGTTGCTCGATTATTATCGTAACGCGATTGCTGCCGTAGAAAACGAAACTTTTGCAGGCACGCTCCCTGCCGGCGAAGAACTCGGTAAGTACGGCGAGCGTATGAGCGTTTACGCTAAAAGGATAGGTAGGCTTATCGAACTCGGCGCGCCGGAGTTGATTATAAAGTGGGAAAAATGTATGTTTGCGGACAGTATAGTTCTTTATAAAACGAACGCTTTCGGCGACATTTACGAAAATAAAAAATGAAAGTGATATTTTTAGATATAGACGGAGTTTTAAACACTCCGTCGTCCGAAAGCCGTTGCGGCGAATATATCGGTATAGACGACGATAAAGTAGAAAGGCTTAAACAAATCGTCGAAAAAACGAAAGCGGAAATTGTGCTGATTTCCACCTGGAAAAAATATTGGCGGAAAGAGAAGATGTTAAAGCCGCTTCAGGATTATTCCGCGAATTATCTCGACGAAAAATTGACGAAGCAGGGGCTTAAAGCAATCGATAAAACCAAAGACAAGGCGGACGGGCGGTATCTTTCCCGTGGGGAAGGGATTCTCGAATATATTGCGCGTAACAAGGTTGAAAATTACGTCATTTTAGACGATTTTCAGTTCGATTACGACGGTTTGGGTTTAACGGACTGTCTTATAAAGACAAAGCAAGCCGAAGGGTTGACGAAAGCGCATGCGGAAAAAGCTTGCAAAATATTGTCAGAACAACTATAATATAATAAAAAGAGAGGTAAAAAAATATGAAATACACGTCTGCAGAAGCGGGAAAACTGCTTAAAAAACTCAACGACGAGCGCGCGTCGATACTTTTGCGCGAAGAAAACGGCAAGGAATTTCTTGCCGCAGTCGGGGAAGATATAGAATCCGTTCGCCCCGATTACAATTTTGCGACAACGCAAGTCGCACTTAATGAGATAGAAACGAAAATAAGAAAAGTCAAACACGCGCTTAACGTGTTCAATTCTACTACCGTCATTCCCGAATTCGGAATGACGATAGACGAAATGCTCGTTTATATTCCGCAACTTACGATGAGAAAGGATAAACTTGCGAGAATGAAAGACAGATTGCCGAAAGTCCGCGAACAAACGCGTGTGAATTCGTCTATTCTCGATTATCGGTATCTAAATTACGGCGTGGACGAAGCGGCGGCGGAATACGACAAAATTTCCGATACGCTGTCCAAAGCGCAGAATGCGCTCGACGCAGCAAATATGAATCAAACCTTGGAAATTGACATATAAGTCGATTATATTATATTTTCCGTCTGACGAAAAATTCAATCAGAGAAGAAAAGTGTTTTGGTTTATTGTTTCGGTTTTCTGTTATTCTGTTTGTTATCCGTTATATGTATGAAGGTTCAAGGTTAAGGAATAATGGGTGCCTGACAGGCAAAATACAATTTTTTTTGTCGGTAAAAACTTAAGGCTATAAATCGTTGCTTTTGCGGCGTTTTATAGCCTTCGGCGGGTGAAGTTCGGTTTCAACTCGCTATTATTTTGATTAAAAAAGGTAAAATGAAAGTTTTAAGTAAGAAATTATCATACGTTTTAAGGCACGATCCGCAGTCGATCGGAATTATCCTCGATAGCAACGGTTATTGCGACGTTGCGGAACTTATAGAAAAATTGAGTTTTGACGGTACAGAAATCACGTTTGCATTGATAGACGAGACGGTGCAAAACGATAAGAAAAACAGGTTTTCGTTTAATGCTGATAAAACGAAAATAATGGCGAATTACGGACATTCTTTTCCGGTCGATTTGGAATTAAAGAGCGTAAATCCGCCGGATATTCTTTATCACGGCACGGCAAAGCAAAGCGTAAACGAAATACTAAGCGGCGGCATCAAAAAAAGGAAACGCAATCACGTTCATTTGTCTGACGATTATTTTATCGCTTACGAAACGGGTAAACGGCACGGAAAGCCGATTGTTTTTGAGGTGCACGTGCGAAAGATGATGAAAGACGGTTATAAATTTTATCATTCCGGTACGGTTTGGCTTACGGAATTTGTTCCTGTAAAATATATAAAATTAACGGAACACATAGAAAATGAGGAAAATAAAAATGAACGAAGTTGAATTAAAACAAAAAAACATACGACGGCTTAGTCGATAAAAAAAACGAAATAACGGAAACGAGGAATAAACGAAAGAAATAGTTTAATCGGAACTTAATAGAATGATTGACCTTCATAGAGGTGAAAGCCTGAATATGGTTAAAGTCGGCGTTAGAAAATATCGGCGGCTTTTTTGCGCCCTTTTTAGAAAAACGGAATATTTTCGGCGTTTTCGCTACTAGATAAATAGACATTGCGGAGGTGATTAAAATGTACAATTTATAGTCTTTCAGACAGACTTAAAACATCGGTGATCGAGCGACAAAGTTAAGGGGAAATTTTACTTTGACGTAATAGCGAGGAACGTATTTGGCTTGCCAAATACCGACTTAATAAGTCGCCTCGTTAGGGGATAACCCCTAATACCCCAAGAGAACGAAAAAGGAGGTAACGTTATAGGAAACAGAACAAGACCGTTCACCTACACGTTTCGTACGAACGAAAACGAGAAGAATTTAATCGACAAGGCAATATCTGCAAGCGGACTTACAATGCGCGAATTCATCGTTCGGGCTATCATAAATAAGCCCGTTATCGTAATAGAGCGTGGCGGCGAGATACTCGCGGAATTGAAGCGGCAAGGAAACAATCTGAATCAGGCTGTGAGGAACAATTATTACGGGTTAAATACAGAGCGCGAAATAAAAAGTTGTATCGCCGACCTGAAGGAATTATACCGTAAAATTTCAGTTGCCGCAGGCGGTGCGTGATGCCTCTTTTCAAATGCAGCGCAAGTAAGGCAAAACCGAAAAACGGGATAAGGTATATCACCGATCAGAATAAAGCGGCGTTTGTGTCGGCGAAAAATTTATTTGAGGACGAAGATTACGCAAAACAGTTTGAAGAAACGGCGAAAAGGTTCGGTAAGGGCGAGAAGTTCGACGAAAGGAAATACTATCATTTCAAATTGTCTTGCGCACGGAAAGATAACGTAACACCGCGCCGGGCGCACGACTTTGCCGAAGAAGTTGCGGAAGCATTTTTTAAGAATTACGAATGCGTGATCGCAACGCACACGGATACCGAAACGGTTCATAGCCATATTATCGTAAATGCGGTTGATCCGATTACGGGGAAAAAGTTGCAATTCGGTAAAGCGGAATATGCCGCAATGAAAGACGAAGTCAATCGAATCGGAAAAGAACACGGTTACACCGAAACGGATTTCCGCAAGCGAAGCAAGAACAGCCGCACGCCCATTGAAAAGAAAATTATATTAAAAGGCGGAACGAGTTGGAAAGAAGAATTGCGCGAGGTAATCGCCGAGGGAATCAAAAATTCAAAAACGGCGGAAGAATTCAAAGAATACCTGGATAAATGTTACGGCGTAAAAATCACGCGGGACGGAAAGGATTATTCCTATCTGCACCCGAATAAACAAAAACCGATCCGAGGGGAGCGGCTCGGAACAAATTATACGAAAAGCGAGGTAATAAAGAAAATTGGAGAACAGAATAACGGGGTTAAGTCCTCAGCCTATAACGGAGGACGAAGTGGATTTAACGGCAAACGTACTGGCAGCGGAACTGTGCGAAGAAGTAAAGCGGCTTACGGCGGAAACGCGGGAGGCGTTATTAGAGCAAGCCTTAGCGGTATCGAACGAGAAATGCAACGGCTTAATTTTACAGCTGAATGCGCGGGTAACGGACTTGACGCGGCAAGTGAGGAGCATAAAATGGATGAACGAAGAACTCGCCTCGAGTTTGAAAGACGACGCAGAGAAGCTGACGAAAGAGATGAAAGAAGAAAATCGGAATATGCTTGCGAGCATGCGGATAACGCTTCAGAGAATAACGGAAACGGTAACGAAGATACAGGAAATAGTAAATACAACTATGGCAAAGGCGACTGACGAGGCGACGGCGTTATTAAAAGAGAGAATCGCACTTGCCGCGGACGACGCTTCCGAAGTAATCGACGCGCACACGAAAGAACTTACGAAAAAGGTGCAAAGTCTCGAAAAAGAAATGGATAAAGCGAAAGAAGAAATCTATTACGAGCGAGGCTTTCGGAAATTCTTTTTCTGGCTCACGCCTGCGTTGTTGCTGGCGCAGGCAATAATGACGGCAATTTTATTGTTAAGGTAAAAAATCAATTATATAAAATCCGACGGCTGAAAGTGATGTTGCTTTTAAGCCGCCGGAGCCTGCGCTTAAAAAAACAATACGGCAAAAATCGCCAGGGATGATATTGTGAAAGAAGTAATAATCGAAAAGCGTAAAGGCAAAACGGAAAAAGTTTTTAAAACAAAAAGGAGAAGAAACGAAAACAGACAACAAATAACGAATTCAGCGAGGAAACGTGGGGAGAAGCAAAAGGCAAACGGACGATAAGTCCTATTTATCCGCGCCCAAAACGAGTGCGGAAACAAAGATAAAGGGGAGAAATTATATAGAGGAGAGTTATTTTATTGGAAAGAAAAACATACACGATACGCTGATACGCATAGCGGAAAACGAAGCGTATGAAGAAATGCGTAGGAACAGAAAAAACAACGGGGAGTACGGGGAATGAACAGCTTGAGTTATTCGGTGAAATGTGGTAAAATAAAGGCAAGTGAAAAAATCGCTTCGGTTCGGGAGGTAAACATGGAACCTAAGCAGTATAAAAATTACATAGCAGGCATTTATTTGAGGTTAAGCCGCGACGACGAACGCGCGGGTGAATCGCTTTCTATCGAGAATCAGAAAATACTCGTAACGAAATACGTAAAAGAAAAAGGCTGGGAGATAAAAGACGTATATGTCGACGACGGCTATTCGGGTACGAATTTCGAGCGTCTCGGAGTGAAACGCTTACTCGACGACGCGAAAGCGGGAGAAATTAATACGATCGTAGTAAAGGATTTATCCCGTTTCGGCAGAAATTATATTCTTGTCGGGCAGTATATCGATTATGTGTTTCCATCGTTCGGAATAAGATTTATCGCGATAGAAGACAGAATCGATACGGAAAGCAAAGATACGTCGGCAATGGATATGATGCCGATTATGAACGTTTTTAACGAGTGGCATTCTGCGAATACGAGTAAAAAAATCCGTGCGGTAAAATATTCCTGCGCGCAGGCAGGAAAATATCTTGCTTCGAAAGCGCCTTACGGTTACGTGAGAAAAGACGATAAAAACCATACGCCGATTATAGACGAAGAAGCGGCGCAGGTTGTAAGACGAATTTTTGAACGGCGAGCCAAAGGCGAAAGTGCGTATCGGATTGCTCTGGATTTGCAGGCGGACGGGATTTCATCTCCTGCCGTTTATGCCGAGCGCAAGTTCGGGAAAAAGGTTACGGGCGAGGGTCATAATTATTGGTCGCCTGCGGCTGTCAGAAGTATATTGGCACAGCAGCTTTACGTCGGAGATCTGGTTCAGCAGAGAGTGAAACATATTTCTTACAAAAATAAGAAAGTTGTAAAAGTTCCGAAGGAAGAGCAAGTCATTATTCCGAATAATCACGAGCCGATTATAAGCCGCGAACTGTGGAATAAGGTAAAAGAACTCGAAGCGACGGCGAGTACGGGTAAGATAACGAAAGAGCGGGTAACGCCCGCGCTTTCGGGAATTATGCGATGTTCAACGTGCGGCACAACGATGTAATACCATAGAACGACAGGCGGCAGACATAAAAAACCTATCGTTACTTATGAATGCGGATTGCGGAATCGGTACGGCGCGGATAAATGCACGAAGCATTATATCAACGGGGACGTGATTAATAAGATCATACTCGACGATATACGAGCGAAAGCGAAAATCGTAGCCGAGGACGAAGAGGGTATTCGTAAAAGATTTATCAGACGGAACGCGATGCTTGCCGAACAGTCGGATAAAGAAACGGCAAAGGCAATAAAGACGAAGAGGGCGAGAATCGCCGCGCTGGACGATCTGATGAGCAAGGCATACGAAGATAAACTTTTAGGGAAGATGCCCGAAGAACTTTGTCTAAAATTTATCGACCGCTACCTTGCCGAGCAGGAGAATTTGCGAAAGGAAGTTTACATGCTCGAAGCGGAACTGAGAAATGCAAAAGACATGCGGGAAAATATCGACGAATTTATGAGCCGCATTAAGAAGTATCTTGACGTAACGGTAATAACGCGCGAAATGATGCTGGAATTGTTCGACAAAATCATTATCGGTGAGAAAGAGCCGCCGAACGGCGCGCCGCGGCTGATACAACTTGTTTACAAAGTCGATATCGACTCGGTTTTATAACAAAACAACAAAATACGCTCCACGTAATTACTGTGTACCCCATAAAGTACTTACACAGACGGTAGCACGGACGGAACGGATACGTTCACAATCGCTAAAAACAAGCCTGATACTTCGTTTGACGTCGGTAAACTTATAATATTGATAAGTCTCTCGATTGCCTGCGTAGGTTTGTTGGTTGCAATACTGCTGTTTTTCAAAAGACGTAAGCAAAATCAAAAAATAGGTATTAAAAGTAAAAACGGAGTGCGTTCCGAGTAATGCGCTCCCGTTAAATTTTGTTTAAATTAAGCGCTTGGCTTATTTATGATGCTCTATAAGTTATAGTTGAAAAATCGAATATCCGATTACATTTGCTTTTTTTTGAACTATAATAGTTGCATGTACAACGATGTATGTACAATAAATTTAAGGGGCATACGTTATGGATATTACGGAAAGAAAAATAACGAAGATAGCATGTGCGGCAGAGAAGTTGGTTCTTGTTTTACTGCGTGAGGAGGGAGTCGATACGTCAGAAATAGATTTGATCCACGCTCTTCGACACAATCCCGGCTAAACACAAGCAAGACTGGCAAAGATTATACATGCAGACAAAGCCGCAATAGCAAGGAGAACGAAAAATCTCGAGGCAAAAGGCTATCTTGTCTGCAAAAACGATCCTAAGGATAGGCGAAGTCAGTTATTTATCCGACCGAGTCGGCAGAAAATTTAAAATCGTCAAAAGCGGAGATAGAGGCGTCGTTTTACGAATATATTACCTCATTACTGACGGATGAAGAAGTAAAAAATTTTACCTCGCTGTTTGATAAACTTTACACTGCGTCAAAAACCGAGAGCCGCATAGGGTTTCCGCATTTTACAAAATAAGAAGGTTAACTGATTTATGAAAAACAAAAAGGCATTTTGTTCTCAAAATCGCCTCTTATTTTCGTGCCGAATGGTTTTCCATGACGTTTATAGTCCTTTCAGGATTGTTTTATAATGTCGGTTTGCTTGCGGTGCCGTGGTTTGAGAGCAAACTTGCGCAGCGCCTTGCCGATATTCTCGGTGGAAGCGAGACTGCAGCGGCGATGGCAATGCCTGTACTCGCATATATCGCCGTCACGTTGGCGGTGCAGGCAGCTCGGTTTGTTAAGCGTTTTTACGTCCGTCGTTTTGCCAACAATATCAACCGACGTATGAAAGGTATTTTGTATGCTAATTTGCTTCGCCGAAGTCGTACGGAATTAAAAAAGGAAGGCGCAGGCTAGTTGATAACCAAAGCTGTTTCGGATGTTGACGACTGCATTGAGGGAATGCGTAAATTTACTACCGAGATATTCGATACCGGCGTAGCTTTACTCGTATATGCGGTTATGCTTTTCATATACGATTGGCGATTGGCACTGCTCAGTCTGCTTTTTACACCGATTTCGTACTTTTGCTGGACGAGATCACAGCAAACCTTGACGCAGAAACAGAAACTTGAGTGCTGGAAGCACTTCGTCGTGCTTTTGTAGGGCGTACCGTGCTTTCCATTTCTCATCGCATTTACGAAAATCTCGGCGGCAGAATCGTAGAAATCTCGGCGCATGATGATACGTAATCCGACTTCTATGCAAAAAACGTAAATTTTCATGTAATAATATTTAATTTAAGCGAGTCGAAATATACTCGCTTTTTCTATATAAAAAAATAACGTAAACCAAACCTTATCGGTTCAATTTACGTTATTCTTGGTGCCCCAAGGCATTTCAAATCCGAACCGGACGGGGTGCAGTTTAGTTCCGAAAGGAATACTGTTTTTGTTCCGTCCTTGTAGTTAAAGGTAAAGGTTATCTTGTCGTCGTAAAGGTATATCGCATTGATAAATCCGTCGATTAGCCTTTGTTTACCTTCTTTCGTTGAAATATCCAACTTCTTAAATTTCTCTATTCCAAAGCGTATTTGCTCTTTCGTAAGGAAGGGCTTTTTAATTTGCTCTTGAATTATTGTTAAATCAAGTTGGCTCTTTTCTTTTTCAAGTTCCGCAAGTCTATCTTTTGTTGAGTCGAAGATGATTCCTTGCTCAATCGCTGTAATTATGTTTTTAATACGATTTTCAACGTCTTCTAATTGTAAACGTAATCTCGGTAAACGCGGATTTTCTTCGCCTTGCAAGTCGAAAATTCTATCTATAAGATAATCAATTACAACTTCGTCGTGAAGAATATCCATAGCCTTTTGAACGGCTAAATCTTCAACCCACAATTTACGTACCGTTTTCTTGTCGCAAGTATGCTTTTTAGCGTTTACACATTTATAGTAACGGTGAACTTCTTTTTTTCTTCCCGTTCCTGCTTCGCCAACCATAAGCGCGCCACATTTACCGCAGAACAATTTGGTCGTTAAAAGATAATCATCTTCCGCTTTATGACGGGCGGGTGCGTGTTGATTTTGCGCCATACGACGTTGAACGAGCTCAAACAAGTCTTTGCTAACGATAGCAGGTACGGCATCGGGAATTACAATGTCATTATATCTAAATTCGCCTATATACTTGCGGTTGGTAAGCATATATTGAACGATATTATAAGACATTTTCTTGCCAAGTCTTGTCGTTATTCCTTTTGCATTGAAATGGTTTACAATATCTTTGATAAGGTAGCCGTCGGCATACATTGTAAAGGCTTCTACAACGATAGGAGCAAGCGTTTGGTCAATAGCGTGTTTTTGTTCTTCGTCTATGTAGTAACCAAAAGGAATTTGTCCGCCATTTACTTTCGCTTTTAATGCATTTTCTTTAAGCCCACGCTTAACCTTAACGGAAAGTTCAGCCGAGTAGTATTCCGCCATACCTTCAAGCATTGATTCAAGAATAATTCCTTCAGGACCTTCGCTAATGTTTTCCTTTGCCGAAACTACCTTAACGCCGTTCTTTTTAAGGATATGTTTGTAATGGGCAGAGTCGTATCTATCACGAGAAAAACGGTCTAATTTCCAAACGATAATCATATCAAAGCAGTGTTTATAACTATCTTTAATCATACGTTGGAAGTCGGGGCGATTATCCGACGTTGCCGTCATTGCACGGTCTATGTAGTTTGCAACGACGTCCACACCGATTTTATTTGCAAATTCCAAACACTCACGAAGTTGACCTTCAATAGATTCTTCACGTTGGCTATCTGAAGAATATCGCGCATATATAACTGCTTTCATAATGTTATCTACCTCTTCTTATTAAGTAATCTTTAATAATCTCAGGATAACCATTCCCCACAAAATAGTATTTTGCAGGAATATCGTTTGAGTTTCCAAATCTAAAGAAATTTGCATTTACATCATTTCTGAACGGAAGATATTCTGCTTTTATGGTTAAGTTGGTTAGTCCATCAAATTTTTCGTATGCTAAACTTTTTGGAATTATAGTTTTAACAATAGTCTCACATTTTTTCTTTAATTCAATAATGCGAAGATTTATTAATATGGGGTCTGCCATCCCGAACTTATAGCATAGTTTTCTAAATAAATTATCAATATAAATTAAATCGAAATGCTGTTTTATATTCTCTAAAGCTGTCAAATTTGAAGAAAATAATATTGATTTTGCTTTAACATATTGAAGGTTGTTTAGTTTTTTTACATCGGAATCAGCTAATTTGATTACTGTTTTCTCATTTTCGTAGTCATAAATACCATCGTCAATTAGCATTATGCAAAACTGTGGTGAAATAGGCATTAGAACAATTATTCCAGCGCAATCTATCCCCAAACCTCCGTCGTGATGAAAAAAATTATTAACACTTGCAGGATGGTCTGAGCATACAAATGATTCGGATCCCGAAGTAAGAATTATCATTCGCAAATCATCAAAATGTGAAAGATTATCCTCCGCAAAAGCCAAATCTTGTACAGCCATTTCAGTTCGATTTAAATCATTGATATATTGTTGTGCATATAATTTTGCGGTTTGTTGGGAAATGTTAATTCCTGAATTTTTAGCAATATTGGGAATTATCTGTGAATATATTTGCGCTATCATATTATGGTTCATATCAATAGTTTTTTCAGTTCTCATATATTGCACTAAAATATATTGCTTAACTAAATTCTCTTGTTCCTTGGTTAAAATCGTTCCATTTATAATAGATTGAAAGATAGGGGATATTTGACTTTCTTGTTCTCCCAACCAATCTTCCCACTTGCCATCTTTACCATACAGGTAATCCGTATAACAATGGTCTTTATAATGAACCAAACGGGGAATTATTGTGTTTTTTAATGTTTGAAAAATATAAAATTGATTTTGCTTATTAGTAAAATTCTTTAATATACATTGTGGAACATAATGTTGCTTTTTTTTGTTAGCCATTTGTCACTCCTCTTTACTTTTGTTCCTCAATTTTTCTCCTTGTTGCATTGATTTAAAGCACTAACAATATTCCAATGAATATCTTCTATAAATCTATCAAAATCCATATCATTATGCAGTTTATCAAGAAAGGTATCTATCCAATCATAATAAATAGATTTACCGATAAATAGAGCTTTCCAAGAAAACTTAAGTGTAACGCCAATATAAAATTTATATGTTCGTATTGTAAAAACGTCAGCCTTTATATATTCTTTTGTAAATCCTTGCGGTAAAACAGCACCAAAGCTTGAAAAAGCGGGCGTTAATTCCAAATTAAATAATGGATGCTTCAAAATAATTGTGTTCGGCTTTTTTCTAATGACTTTACATTTCTTTGGTAAACTTAATTCGAATTTGTCATAGATTTCTCCGTTTTTACCGTATGCCATAACAACGCTTTTATCTTCGTTGTTATCAAAAGCTTCCCTTTGAGACATATCTTTGGAAAATAGACTTAAGAATATATTTGAAACAACAATATCAGGAACATTAAGTTCTGTGAGTTGTATTAATTTTCTTTTATCAAACGTAGGTTTGTTAAAATAATCTACAGTGGTTAATGATAATTTTTTGAGAATAAGGTATTCTACTAATTTATTTAAAATTGATGCAGATTGAGAAATCTCCACAAAAGTTGATTTTGGGTCAATATGATTATAAATACGTTTTAAGCCAAGTTTATCTTTTCCCCATAAACTTTCAATGTCTTTACTTTCAATACGAGCCGCTTTTAAATAATGTGTCAAATCTTCAGACAAAATATATTTAGGGATTTTTATAAGTTCTTGGTCTTGGGGGTCATAGGTTATTATCGCATTTATAATTTCTCTAATTTTGCTTTTTTTGAAATCAATTATTAAGGTAATAATGAGTGTTAATAATATTAAACTGATTCCTATGATTACAAATAATAATCCTGATTTGTTTTCGAAGTAAGATATAGCTCCCGTTACAAGAAAGTTCACTCCTGATGCTATAAGTACCGTTGTTAATATTAATTGAAAAATATTAAATTGAGTTTTTTTGATTTGTTTAATTGAAGAATCTTTCATTTTTCACGTCTCCTAAACTGTTGTATTATACTTTTCCCATTTTTGAGAGAAGTCGCTAGCTGTTTCAACTTTCCATTTATCTTGCGTATAAGCGACGTAACCGCTACAAACATATTGCGGAAAGCTATTCCAATCCATATTCTTTTCTTTTAATGCTTTTTTAACATCGACAACTGTTCTTCTTTCAACCGAAAGGTGATAGAAAGAACAAAGCCTATCCATAAAAGCAGCCATTGCAAATGATTGGCGAGAATGGAAGTAGTTTTTTAATTCTTCTTTTGGTAAAATAATTATTCTCGCATCAAACGCAAACGCCTCTGTTGGAATAGTTTTTAGCCTCTTTGAAATGTATTGAGAAAACATAGAAGATACAAATCCTGATACAATAGGAAGCACCTTTTCAATTCGATTTGCATAGTCTTTGTTGTTTTGAATAATATCTTTATTTATCAAAAAAGAGATTTCATCCTTAAATGAATAAGCAAAATCCACAAAGGAACAGTATTTCTTTATGTTTTCTAAAATGCGCCTCATTGCCAAATGGAAATCAGATAAAAACAATTCGTTATTGTCCTTAAATCTTGATGTCAATCCTTTACCATCAAGTCTTACAATTAAAACCTCATCTTCCTTGATAAAGGGAATTGTTGTACTCATCTCGTATTTTTCTAATTTTTCATAAGTGCTTTTAGCGTAGCCATAACTATAAGGTGGTATCTTTTGTTTGTCGTTCATATAGTTATCCCTTTTATTTCTGTTCTTCAAGCATTTTTTTTAAGGTTTCTTTGAGTTTTGCGTGCGCGTGAGTGCTTGGGTCAAAACACATCTCGATAAAATCTTGCATACGGTCAGAATTTTCCAATTTGGGTTGTCCGTAGAGTTTGCCTTCGGGATTGTCCGTTCTGCCGAGTAAATAATCCGCCGATACGTCAAAGTAATCGGCAACCTTAACAAGTACGGGGTAGGACGGCATAATAGAACCAAGCTCGTAACGAGCGAGAACGGGTTGTTTAACATCGCCAAGCGCCGTTGCAAGTTTTGCTTGCGATAGCTTTGCTTTTTCTCTTAATAGCTTAATTCTATATCCAATAATGTTTTCTTGCATATATACCTCTTTTATTACTGATTTACATTATTATAACTGAAAAGTTTTCAAATGTCAATACGATATGGGTATATTTATAAAAAATAGATATTAAAAACGGCAGATTTTTTAATCTGCCGCTCTAATTAATTTTAATTTTTATTAAATGAAGAAATTTCTTCAGTAGTTAAAGGTTTCATTCCATTCTTCTGCAAGAAGGCAATAAGGTCTTTCTTCTTTTCTTCTTGTCTAAATGCATATATGGATTTCATTTTTGCATTACCTATTTTAATATATAAAACCAAGAAGGTAATTGCAGCGGCGTATCCTAAAAGGCACCACATACCAATCGAACTCATAAATATGTTGAGTATTATTCCAAGAATTAATGCCCCAATAGCTAAGAATTTAAAATGTTTTACAGATTTTTTCGCTTCTTTAAAAACATCCGTTGAGATGTTTGGATATTCAGCTCTGACTTGCATATTACCTGCGGCGAAGCCTTTGGTTTTATATTTAGTTCCTTGATAATCATAACTCATTTCAAATTCAGGAACAATTAATCCTGTTACTTCGCTAACATCAAGGTCACCCGAATAATCCTTATCTTTTTGTCTATCGCCAGGTAAATGTACGGAATAGAAACAAGAGCTAACGCAAGCGTGTTCTGCAATGTTAAGAGCGGTTAAATTAACTGCCATTGTGTCCGCAACTTCTTCCTTGCTATCATCTTTACTTGTCTTGTAGCACAATAATACGTCCGACTCGCTTCTATAATCATCTTGATCCGCGGCATTACCTACAATTGTAGATTCTTTAGAAGTATTACTACCTGAATGGGGTTGCCAATCCGTTACGGTGCGAGTTTTTTTAACGTTTTCATAGTATTCACGCCCGTCTTTATATTTTTTCACCTGTTCGTAATATACTTCTTGTCTATCATAACCAACTGAACAAGTATAGTTTACACTTGCTTGTCCTGTAACAAACAAATATTCCTTTTCTTCTTCCTTTACATCAGAAAAGCTTCTTTCGAGAATATCCGTTTGGCTTGCTTCTTCTTTTGCCAAATAAATAGCAACTTCTCTAATAAACTCTTTTTTGTCGTGTTCTTTTTTAATTTTTATAACACCATCTGTATTCATAAATATTTTCTCCTGTGTCTTTATTGCTGTTAAAAGAGTAGAAGGCATATTATTTGGTGAACGAATATGCCTTTTACTGTTCTCACTTAATAATAGCTAATACTTTATAAGCAGCACCTGTTAATAAACGAAGAACGCCTTCTTTGCCATCCTTCATAACAATTTTATAAACGTTTACCTTGTACTGTTTGCCGCCGCCGCTTGCAAGGTTACCAATTTGAATATTATTATCAATTACTTCTACGCTTTGAACGTTAGCTTTAGATAATTCGATATCATCTTGTCCTGCAATCCAAGCAATTACTTTTCCTTTTTCTACCGAAATAGAAAGTTTTCCCTTGATTAATTTAGTCATAGGACCTTCAAGGTCACCGCAAAGAGAAGTGTTTGCACGCCACATACATTTAAAAAATCCTGCCATTTTTTAATCCTCCAAAAAGTAATATTCTATATACTTGCATACCCGTTCACCAAAGTATGAAAATACGATTTAATTTGCGCTATAATGTTTTCCATCACTAAATTCTACAGAAACAACTTTATATGTAACAGTAAAGTCAGAAAAATCCGAATTATACAATGTTGTAAAAAATTGATTTTTTTCGGGTTGATTCTCTGAAATATAGGTTTCGTGTGTTTGACTCGTTTTTGCTTTTAAGCTCATAGTAGATGAGTAGTATCCGCCAAAACTTGTCGTAACAGTACCAATAGATTTTCCTGAAGAATCTGTATAATACGTAACGATTTCTATATAATCAATATCCGCGCCTGTTTTATTTTTAATTTCATAGTCGAAATAGATATAGTAGCATCCATTTATATAAGGAGAAGCATAAGGATCATACTTCTTTTCTACGTTAGTTATAGCAATTTCTATCCTTTCAACGTCATATTTATTTTTGTTTGAAACAACGCCGATTAGTATTGCCAATAATATGGCACCGGTTATGGAAAAAATAATTATTTTCTTTTTTAGTTTTTGTTGTTTTTCTTTTGTTTGAAGATTTTGTATGGATAGAGAACATTGTTCTAATAACGAATCGGAATCCTTATAACCTTTAAGATTAGAAAAATAGCAACTCGCATTAGAAAATTCTTTTATCGTACTTGCTTGCTTAAAAATATTACAAGCCGTTTTATACATTTCTTCAAGGTTTTCTTCTTGTATTTTTTGCTTATTACATTCCAAATAATTATTGATTTCTATCAAGATATACTCATCGGCAAAGCGAGAAAATAAACGATAGTTTTCATAATCACTAAAATCTTTCCCACAGGATGCCAAATCTTCTTTTTTAAAAAGATGTAAGTCAGAAAGCAATCTATAGAGATAAGCATATGCGTTTTTAGGGTCTCTTCTAAGTATTTCATCCGAATATTCATTAGCGATATACCATTCTTCCGTTTCTAATGCTAATTCTATTTTTTCGCACAATTCCTCATAAGAAAGTTCCGTGCTTTCATCAACGTCAAACGCTGAATCATATCCAATATTGTCGTCCGTTGATTTTTTAGTTGTTTCAACGGGTGGGGTATATTTTTTGCTTTTAAGTTTACTTAATTCAGACAACGAAATAGTGTTGCCACAAGAATCACATGTTCCAAATGTTTCACCTTGTTTTATTTCTATTTGTCCACCACAAGTAGGGCATTTTTCTTTATATACAGCCATTATAATATCCTTATTTGCTTGCTTTGCAACGTATGTTTCTTTCCTTAATAAGAATCAATAGTTTTTTTGAAGTAAATTTAACTTCTGTTATATTTGCGTTTCCTACGGCAATTTTCATTTTTGATAAGTAATTAGAAATTTCATCTTCAACTTCTTTAAGCGAAACTTTAGACACATAGTCGCTGAACCTAAAAGCATCATAGATTTTTTGACACTCAATTCTAATTTCTTCGGTTGTAGCACTTGCAATTAAATTTGCAGATTCTATAACCGCTTCCTTAATGAATGAAGTGTTTGCTTTTATTTGTTGTTCTTTTTTGTCAATTACATCTGATAAAACGGTTGCCTTTACACAAGCAATTATGAAATACCCTGCAACAAGTAAACATACGATTGCGCCTATCCAAGCAGGGAGCACAGGGAATATCATAAAGACAATTCCAACGAAAATAGATACAATAATTGCTACATATCCTATTCGCAATAATTGAATATTCAAGAACATTTTCTCAGCGTTATCATCTTTTACAAATTTATAAGCAGTTATAATCTCTGCAACAAATGATAGGGAAATAAGCGCATACGCTATCCAAAAAACACTTTTATCAAAACGTGTTACGCCAAAAACCTCGTTAGGGATTAAAAATGTAATCGCGTTAAAAAGAATAAAGCCAACTATCCAAGTAATACTAAAATACTTAAAATTCTTTTTCATTGTTTGCCTCCTCATAATTTTTCGCCACATTCAAGGCAGAATTTACCGCCTTTTACTTCTGCGCCACATTTAGGGCAAACGTTTGCGAATTTGTGACCACATTCGGGGCAAAACTTACCTTTCATTACTGTTTTTCCACACTCAGGACAAATAATGGTATTAGCCTCAACAACTTTTTCGCCACATTCTAAACAAAATTTTGCGTTATTTGGAAGAAGTGCTCCACATTTAACACATTTTGCTTGATTTGCAGGCGAGCCGTTTAACGAGTCGTTCATTGCGCCACCAACGATACCCGCCATTGTGCCTCCAACACCTGCCATCATTCCAAGACCAACTCCCATTCCTGTAAATTGTCCTACGCCTTCATTATTAGCAAAGCCTTCGGCAACGTCAAATCCACGTTCTTGTTGATATGTATAACCTTCTTGCGCACGTTTAGTTGCTATTGCTTGGGATTCGATAATTTTTTGCTGCGCACGTGTTTGTTCATCTATAATTCCAACTTGTTGGCGAAGCTTTGCTTCGGCTATATCGGCATATTGACGGAAGTGTAAAGATTTAAACTTTTCAAATTGAACATCTCCGTCAGGTTTTACAATAGTAGTAACAAAAAATTTTTCAAGCACAACTCCATAATTCTCGAAGTCAGCATAAAGCATCTCATTCAAGGAAATGGAAAGGTCTTGTAATCTCTCGTCAATTTCAAAAATGTTGATTTTTTGTGCTTTTATCGTTTGCGCAAGATAACTTTTAACCTTTGTCATTAAAAATGCGCGGAAATATTGCACAAGTTTTATTTGAGAAAGGTCGTTTTCCGTACCTACAATTTTCAAAAGCAATTTTTTTGAATCATCGGCACGCAAAATCATTTCGCCACTTGCACCAATGGAAATAGGGAAACCATATGTAGGCTCAATGAATTGAACTTTACTATCCGTGCCCCATTTGATTGCCATTTGTTCAGTTTTATTAATAAAATAAACTTCGCAATGAAATGGTGTTTGGTCGCCCGTTGCACGATTTAGCATTTTACTAAGTTTGGGGATATTTTGCGTTTCTAACGTATAACGTCCCGCGCTAAAAACATCTAGTGCTTGACCGTTCATCATAAAAATCGCTTCTTGGGTTTCGTGAACGATAAGTTGTGTTAGATAATTGAAATCTTCACAGGGGTGTTTCCATATAAAGGTAGAATTATCGCCTTCGTATTTTATAATATCGACTATCTTTCCCATAAAAAACCTCCTATAAATGTAATTTAAAAATTTATAAATTACGCCGATTAACATAATCTATGTGCTAATAAAAAACTATTTACATTAGATATTAATGTTCGTGTAAAGTTTTTTGCCGATATCCTATAAAACCACTTGATAAAATCGACAAAAAGTACTATAATATCTACATAGATTATGTTATTCTATGTAGAAAACGGCGAGAGAGTATCTCGCCGTTTTCTTGTATTTTTAGCGCATTTATAATAATAGTTTTCCAAGCCTATTCATCATTTCCGTTTTGTGCTCAAGCATAGAGTGGGCGTAGCGTTTTAAGGTTATCGTAGGGTTTTTATGCCCTAAAATTTCAGATAACGTTTTAATATCCATACCACACTCTAAAGCGCGTGTTGCAAACGTATGACGAAGAGAGTGAAAGCCTTTATGCGGTAGTTTAAGCCGTTTCAATAATAGTTCAAAACTCTTTTGATACGAGCGAATCTGCGCACCATGTACGCGTTCACCACAAACAACGTAGTTTCCGCTTGACGATTTCTTATACTCTCTTAATCGTGAAAACAGTTGCTTGGGTAAAGGAATAACACGTTCTGAAAAATCCGTTTTTGGCGTGTCTATAACCTTAACGTATTTACCGTTTTCCCAACTATCGTGGCAAGATTTAGAAACAGTTATAATACCTTTTTGTAAATCTACGTCATCCCACGTAAGAGATAGAAGTTCGCCAATACGTAAGCCCGTGTAAAGACAAAGTACCACGCCGAACAATTTATTTTTCTTCTTTTCAAAGATATATTGCTCGATTTTTCGTTGCTCTTCTTTAGAAAAACAATCTACTTGTTTTTCTCGCCCCTTAGGACGCACGATAGCTGCGGTAAACTCTTTATCCGCAACACCGAGCAATAAAGCGCGCCGTAAAGAAGATTTCAACTCGGAAATAATGCCGTTTACCGTATTTGCAGATAGACCTTTTTCAGATAAATCCACAGTAAAACGTTGCAAAACGGTTGCCGTTAAATCGTTAAGTTCAAACTCTCCAAGCGCGGGGAGTATATGTAGTTCTATTTGCCTTTTATATTTCTTGTACGTTCTAATTTTCGTAGTGGGCTTGACGTACAAAGCAAGCCACTCGTTTAACCAATTTTTATATTTCAATAGTTTACCTCCGTTTGTGTTTTGCCGTCCCCGTTATAGGGGAACGGCTTAATTATTTTTAACCGTTTTTTTATTTCGGGATACGAAAACGGTCAAAACCCGTCCGCCGTTCCTATATTCATTTTACTATTTTCTTTTCCTTAATCGGCGGTTATCTCTATGTAATCAATGAGATTCTTTATTTTGTTTTTTATTTAGTTGTGATTTTTGCCTTTCGGCTTGCCATTCTTCAAATTCCTGCTTGCCTTCCTCCGTTTCAAATAACTTTTGAATTGCGGGCAACAACGCTCTTGCGAGCGAGTCGATTTCATAGTCCGGTATTCCCGTGGTGTTCTTGCGCTTTCTCGGCATCCTCTATAGCATTTTCCTCCTTCTCGTTTATTTGCTCCAATAGTATTTGGAGCGGTTTTCTTTTGTTTGTTCCACTTGTTCTTGTCTCTTTTCTTTTTCGATTTCCTGCTCGATCTCTCTTAACCGATTACGCGGAAGGGGAACGGGTGCGACGAATAAGTCTATGAACGATTGCATTACCGACGTCGCTTTGAAGAACGTCCTTGCATACGCTTCCGGCTCGTGTTGCCTGACGGCGAGCATTGCAATCTTGGCAACTTCCGCTTTCCTCTCAAATCCTTTTGCCTTTTGATACTCTTTGAACAAGTCTCCATTATCCTTGGCAAGACGAGCGTTTTCACTTTCAAGTCGTTTGTTCTCGATGGTCAAAGCGATCACTTGTTCTTTCAATCCTCTTTTGCCGTGGGCAACGTCGCCGTTCTTGGCTTCTTCTAACGCTTGACTATAATCTACCTCTTTGTCTCGTTCGGCAATGAGTTTATCTCGTTCGATTCTTGCTTGCTCCGTCTGTCGGATCGTCCTGTCAAGATATTCTCTTGCCGTGGCGTTGGCTTCTTTTAAGTCCTCATTCTCGGCTCGCGCGTCGGCTGTCGCTTGCTTTACGACTTTGTGATAGGTTTTCGGATCGACGTGCTTGGCTGTGCTTCCGACTTTACCCCGTGACAAATTCCACTTCTTACCGACTTCTTCATATACGGCGGTCTGTAATTCCGCTAATTTCCCGTCAAAATAGTATTTAGCCCTCAAGCGGTTGTCGGGCGTGATCGGCACGAAGTTGATATGCAGGTGCGGCGTTGTTTCGTCCTTGTGGACAACGGCGGAGATGATGTTTTCTTCGCCGTATCTCTTCTTAACGAAGTTCACGCAATCGGTAAAGAATGCGCGTTCGGTTTCCGGCGGCATATTCTCAAAGAAATCTTTGTCCGAAGTCATCACGAACGATACCATTTTGATCGCGTCGTCTTTGACTTTCCGTTTCACGCCCGCTTGACTGATCCGTTGGTCGATAAAGTCCGCATATCCGTTGTCGGGCGGTGAGATCATGTGATAGTTATTCTTTGTGCGGCTCGTATCAATCGTTTCTTTTCCGATACGGACATAACCTTCCTGCCGTTCATTTTCCAAAGCGACTTTGGCAATATCTGCTTGCGGATATTTTTTCATGTTCAGTACGATATAAGATATAATGGTTTTCCTCCTGAAAATATAGTTTTTGTTGTGCGAAATAGGTGTGTAGAAACAGTCATCCCGACTTTGTTCGATGGACAAAAAGCCTCGCAGAGCCTACGACCAAACAATGTTTGGTGTAGTAGGCTACACCTATTTCGCTTCATCTCGTTTTGCTTGACTTTTGCTTTCCAAATAGGTCTTTTTGCAATCACTTCCACAAGCGTTTAACGACCGCTTGCAAGTCATCCTAGAATCATATCAATCACCGTCCTTGTTATATTTGTCCCTTCACGTAAAAGGGCTGTTTTCCACAGACAACAAAAAATGCCGCTGAATATAGAGCGGCATTCATACGGTAAAAAAGGAAGTCCTATCAAAGAACTTCCTCATTTACCAATATTCAGTTGTGAATGGGGAGAGATTTTTTACCCTCCATAATATAGCCATAACGGCGTTAAAAAATCGTACCCCCTGTAAAAATGGTCTAATTTTCTCCGAAAAGTGCCTTTAACAAGCGTAGTTCAAGCGTTTCTTCCTCGGATCGTTTCAATAGTTTTTGTTGTTCTTTTTTGCGCTTCCATGCTTCTTTGCGTCTCAGGCGTTTTCGTTCTTTTCTCGCTTCCATTGCTTGCTGATGCAATTTTTCAAGGTTATCTTCTGCTTTCAGAATAAGTTTACGGACGGCTCCTTCGGTAACGCCCATCTCATCGGCAATGCGGACTTTTTTCATATTCAAATACTTGAACATAAAATACGCTTGCGCTTGGCGCGGAGTCAGTTTTGCTTCTAATCTACGTTGCTGACGGTCGAGCCTTTCTTGCTCCAAGCGTTCGTTCTCTGCATTACGCTCGGCTTCTTCCTGTTTCTCCCAAATCACTTCAATATCCTCGTCTGGATCGGGGAAGTCAAAGCCGTCTTCCAACATTTTACTCAAAGAAACCTGCCGCCGTGTTTCTTTGCGATTGACTTTTTTCTCGTATTTTTCTATTTCCGCAAAAACTTCGGCAACGTCATCTTCAACTTCGATATTTTCTATATGCCCATCGGCAAATTCGTAAGTAATTGTTTTCATAGTTGTATTATACCACAAAAGTGTGCAAATTTCAATCCTTAATGCCGATAAACACGCAAAAACGAAAAAAGCGACGGAACGTGAATCCCGCCGCTCTTTGTGCTTATTTTAGCATAAAAGTAAATCCAAACCACTCACTCGTAACGAATACTTGGTTCGGATTATACTGACTTGGTGCGGATGACAGGACTTGAACCTGCACGGAGTTACCACAAGATCCTTAGTCTTGCGCGTCTGCCAATTCCGCCACATCCGCAAAGCTCTATAAGTTTAGCACATTGACTTTATAAAGTCAAACAAAATAGACGGGCAGGTTAAATATTTTTTTGCTTTTTATGTACGAAAATTTAAGAATCGGTTTGGCATTACGTGGCATCTGTACATTATGCGAATAATCGGAAAAAACGGATCGTTTCATAGTCCGATAGCCGCTTAAAAATACTTAATGAGGTTAAAAAAAGGATAAGAGGGAATAATCGCTTTGATAAGGAGCGATTTATGGAAATCAGGATAGCGTACTTTATAGCGGCAACGTTGATTGCTGCAGCATTTTTTCTGTTTTATATCGTGGTAAAGCCGTCGCCGCAGCCCGATATGAAACTTACCGGACGACTTAGCGATGACGAAATAAAGAAGGCGCTTACGGAGCTTGCAGCAAAAAAGCATAACGAAAAAAGCGTCGATTTATCGCTGAGAAATGTCTGCCGTATTATCAGAAAAGCATATAAAAAAATATCGGCTAAAGAAAACAAGGCGGAGTACGAAAAATGGATTTTCGATAACTATTATAAGATAGAAGAACACATGCGTGAGCTGAAAAAAACGTCGTTTTCGCATTTGACGGGAATGGACGGATTACCTCGCACATACGTTATCGCTTCGACAATAGTAAAAGGCAGTTGCGGCGCAGTTTCGCCCGAACGTATATGTGAATTTGTAGCAGAATTTAACAAAATATGCCCATTGAGGTTTTCGGAACTTACAGCGTTTAAGTCTGCACTAAGCGCCGCTCTCATAGAATACGTTGCGGCATTTGCGGCAAAGTCCTTAGTAATTACCGATAAGGTGAGAGCCGGAGAAACAGACAGCGTTACCGGCGAAATTAACTTAAGTAACTTCAGTCTCTTGAGTTATACTTACGGGTACATGTCTACCGGCAAAAACGGAAAAGCATTTCGGGACTTGTGCGCAAAAAACGGCGTTTCGGCGTCCGACCGTTGCGACACGTTCGCTACGCTTATCGCAAAGTACGCATCAAACGTCAGCAGCGCAATAAAGTCGCTTAACGTAAAATTGGACGATAGCGATTTGCTCGATCTGTCGGCATTGAATTCGTATTTAACGAAAAATGCTCAGGGATATGCAGACTGTACGATTGAAACAAAATTATACTATCTTAATTCGATTACCCGCAATAAAGGCGGAGAAATCGAATATGCGCAAAAGATAGTGGAGAAAGCGACAACTCAAAACAAAGACATCGGAAACTTTATACTGCCGCAGAAAGCAGGTGTTTTTTTGCAAATCGTCTATTTTTTGGTCATATTTGCTGCGACAGTGGGCAACTGTATAACGGTGTATTCATTAGCTCCGTCACTTAAAATACTGTTTGCGATTTTGTTTGTACCCGTATCGCTCGGACTTTCGCTTTCTTTTGTATACGCAATTAACGCACGCTTGGTAGAGAGAAGATTTTTGCCGTCGAGCAAGCTGAGCGGCGACGAAAAAACGCTAATAGTTTTTCCTGTGCTTATCGGCAGCGTGGAAGCCGTAAAAAAAGCAATATACAATTTAAAGACAGTTGCGGCGGCAAATCGAAATAAGATTTTTTCGTACGGACTTTTAATCGATTTGCCCAAAAGTGCTGACGGAGAGTATTCCGGCACGGATAAAGCGATAATAAAAGAACTAAAAGAACAATTTGCCGGGCTTTCGGACAAATACCTGTTGCTTATCCGAAAACGTACTTTTATAAAAGAAGATAATTGTTATTACGGCTGGGAAAAGAAAAGGGGTGCTATTATAGAACTTAATAATTTTATATTATCCGAGGACAACAGCGCATTCCGGACCGTGCGTGGTAAAATGCATAACTTCGAATACGTTATAACATTGGATGAGGACACCATGCTTAATTGTGCAGAGCAACTCGTGCGAATTATGAAACACCCGTATAACGCCGACAAGGCGGTCATTGCACTTAAAATGAAGTCCGATCCGTCTTCGCTTGTTACTCCGTTTGCCACCCTTATGAACGATGCTAAGGGACTAAGCAGTTATTCGTCGTTCGCCGCAGACGTAAACTACGACTTGTTCGATTGCGGTAACTACACCGGCAAGGGTATATATCGTGTTCGAGAATTCAACTCAAGCGTCGGTTCGATTCCGGAAGGGCGAATACTGTCGCACGATTTTATAGAAGGCGCCATGAGCGGCTGCGCAAACAGCGATCTCGAGGCGGTTGACGAATTTCCTCATTCGTTTGCTGCGTTTTTGAGTCGCAACGTAAGGTGGCTCAGAGGCGACTATCAATTGCTGCCATGTTTATTTTGGAAAAACGAAAAGTTTGTTTCACCGCATGTGGCAAAATTTCATATTCTGACAAACATCGTACTTGGACTTATACCCGTAAGTTCGTTTGCATTTGCGCTCGCATCGCTGTTTTTTACGGAAAAAACGCTTTTGTTTGTTTTGGCTGCATTTGCGTCGGAAGCCTTCGTGTTGTTGGGGGCTTTGTCGTTAGTGTTCAAAAATCCGCAATACGTTATTAAGGAAACGTTGCGTAGGATGTATTTATGCGCATGTTTGCCGATTACGTCGGTAGCATATTTTTGCGCAATAACCATAACTTTAATCAGGCTTGTGCGTAAGAAAAAGTTGCTTGAGTGGAAAACGGCGGCTATGGACGAAACAAAAACCGATATTTTGCCTTGCGTTATCTCGGCGATGATTTTTTTGACTGCTTTTTGTGTAAAAACAGAAGCAGCGTATTTGATTTTTTCGGTTGTATTTGCGGTAGGAGCTGCGCTGCCCGGACTTACCTCGATTAGACGCCGAAGCAAAACGGTGGAGGATGAAGACAAACTTTTGCGCATAGCAAAAAAGACTTGGAGCTTTTTTGAGAGCTTTCTTGTAGACGAATATAATTATTTGCCGTGTGACAATTTGCAAGACGGCATCGCCGCAAAAAGAACGTCGCCTACAAACGTGTCGTTTATGCTTACGTCCGTCTATTGTGCCGAAAAATTAAAATTTATCGACAAAGACGTTGCCCGAAATTATTATGACAAAATAATAGAATCTGTGGAGAAATTACCTAAATGGAAAGGTAATTGCTATAACTGGGTAGACGTTACGACGCTGAAACCGCTTTCATCTTTTGTTTCGTCTGTAGACAGCGGCAATTTGCTTGCTGCTCTTTTGCTTGTAGGGGGTTCGGTGAGCGGTAGCTTGGCGCATAGGATATCAAAGCTCGTAGACGAGACGGAGATAGAAGCGTTTTATGACGAGCGCACGCACTTGCTTGCAATAGGCTACGACGAAAAATCCGGGTTTACGGAAGGAAAATACGATTTGCTCGGCAGTGAGGCGATGCTTACGTATTTGGTGGGGTACGGATTAGGTAAACTTCCGATAGAAAGTTTTTACGCACTGTCTCGCCGCTGCGTAAAGTACAAAGGCAGCTCGCTTTACAGTTGGACGGGCGGCGTTTTTGAGTATATGATGAGCTCTATATATTTCGATTATGTAAGCGGCAGCTTTTTAAATCAATCTGCAAAGTCGGTTATGCGAGCGCATATTGCCAATAAAATCGAAGGCGCATGGGGGATGTCCGAAAGTCAGTATTTGCATACCGATCAAAACGGATTTTATGATTATAAGGCGTTCGGGGTAGAACAAATCGCACTTTCAAGAGAAAAAAACAGAAAAGTTCTGACCCCGTACGCATCGATATTGTTTTTACCGTATTTTCCATCCGCCGTAGAAAAAAACGTATACGCATTAGAGAAATTGCGTCTGATAGGCAAATACGGATTTTATGAAGCGTATGACGGAAGTCCCGTAAGAACGTTTATGGCGCACCATCAGGGCATGGTTATGGCGTCTATAACTAACGCTCTTACCGAAAAAACAATATCCAAGGACTTCGCATCGCCGGCAATGCGAGCAGCTGCGCTTAACCTTACTTTTTCCGAATCGCCACAAGGAGAGCGAAAGACTCGGTATGCGGCGAGAAAAATCGTTTCGACCGATTATGTTGCCGTAAAGACCTTTCCTAAGAAATTGAACATAATGTCTAATGGCGAGTACTCCGTAATCGTCGATTCGGACGGATACGGTTATTCGAGATACAAAGATAATCAGATATCGAGGCGTTATGACTACAGGGGAGGGTTTAACGTATTCGTCGGCAGCGGCAAACATAGGGTTGCGGGGAAATGCGTCATCGGTGATGGCGTAACCAAATTTTACGATACAGCGGACGGATTTTCGGTAGAGCGAGCTTCCGTTGTGCTTCCGATAAACGGCGAAGCACACCGCATAACAATTACGAATACGACTAACGAAACGAGAGAAACTGAAGTTTACGGTTTTATGGAAGCGGCGCTGTGCAGGCTTTATGACGATATTTCGCACAAAACTTTTTCGGGCATGTTCGTAAAAAGAGCATACGATAGTGAGTTTAACGCTTCAATAGCATATAGAAACGGACTTTATGCGGCAATCGGTGCGGATAAAGACGTGACTTTTGTCGATACGAGGGCGGAGTTTTACGGAAGAGCAGACGGTGGCTTCGATCCTGTTTTGTGTGCAAAAGCGAAAATTAAATTGCTGCCTAAGCAAAGCGAAGTAATTAACTTCGTCATAGTGGTAGCCGAAAATACGGAGGCACTCAAACGTTTGCTTAAGACCGCAAAAGGTTATGCGTATGTGGATGGAGCGTTTTGCGGTGCGTCGACGCTTTCCGGAGCGTTCGGTGTGTGCGAAAAAATGCGATTTGCAGCATCGCAGCTTATTTATAACGGCGTTCCGTCGACTGTAAGCGAATTACCTACCGTTTATATCGACTGTGATAACATAAGCGCAGCGGTTACTAATAAGTTGAAGATGTTGCAAAATTTGCGCAAAGCGGGCGTCGAGTTTTGCGTCGCTGCGGCTTCAAGTGAAGACGGTTATAGAATAGGCGAAATAAACGGTTACGGTTTAAATATAGTACAGGTGCGAAAAAACGACAAGACTGCGCTAAACAGTTGCACTAATATCGACGACGTAATTTATGTAACTATGCCGCAGAGAAGTTATACGAACGGAAGTTTGGGTAATGCTCCGTCAATGCGCAAAGCTGTCGAGTACAAGCTCGGTTACGGCGGATACGTCGATGACGGCAATGCATACTATATGGAACTCGACAAACTGCCGCCTCGCCCGTGGTCCAATATAATAGCAGATAAAAATTTCGGTACCATTATTACGGAGAAAGGCGGAGGCTATACTTTTTATCGAAATTCTCGGCAGTCGAAACTTACCGATTGGAGTAATGATCCCGTAGCGGATCCGTTAAGCGAGGGCGTATTTTTTTTGGAAGACGGCGATTTGTTTTCCGTTACGAAATCCGTAGTTAAGGATGCCGAGTACACTGCGGAACACGGACTGGGATATTCGGAGTTTACCTGTAATTACGCTCTTATGCAAAGCGTACAGACGGAATTTATAAGTGGTTGCGTAAAATACTATCTTATCAGACTAAAGTCGTTTTCGCCAAAGAAAAGAACGCTTAACGCCGTGTTCTTCGCTAAGCCTGTGCTGGGAGATTTCGTCTTTAAGACGAGGCATAATCTTACTGCGGAATTCAGCGACGTGCTTACCGTCACTAACGCCCTAAGCGGAGCCGAAATGGTGATGGGCTGCTCTTTACCGCTTAGTCTGTACGACGAAATCAAGTCCTATTCGAGCGGCGAATACGTTGCGGTAAGTACCCGGGTGCAAATAGAAGCTAACGGCGAAACGGAATTTTACTTTTATCTATCGGCAGGTGACAGAGCGGAAGCGGATGTCAAAAAAGCTTTGCTTTGTCAAAAACGCAAGTATTCGCATCTGTCCGACGTCGAAATATCAACGGGAGATAAGAGTCTCGATTATTTGGCAAAGTGGCTCCCGTACCAAACGTACACTAGTCGTTTTTACGGACGAACTGGGTTTTATCAGGCGGGTGGGGCGATAGGATTCAGGGATCAGCTGCAGGACTGCCTGACCATGCTATATGTCAATCCCGGAGCCGTTCGCAGCCACATAATAACGGCTGCGGCGCATCAATTCGAAAGCGGCGACGTAATGCATTGGTGGCATCCGCCGATGACCGGTGTGCGTACCAAAATTTGTGATGATCGGTTGTTTTTGCCACTCGTTACTGCCGAATACATTGCCTATACCGGAGACAAAAGCATACTCAGCGAACGGGTTCCGTATGTAAAAAACGTTCGTATCATAGGTAAAGACGTATACGGTGAAATGGAAAGTACGCAAAACAGCGAAACTTTGCTGGTTCATTGCATTAAGGCGATAGATTCATCCGCAATAGGTAGCGACGACTTGCTTTTAATGGGCGGCGGCGACTGGAACGACGCTATGGATAAAGTCGGCGTTTACGGAAAAGGCGAAACGGTGTTCGGGAGCATGTTTCTCTATTACGTTATATCGAAATTTTTGCAGTATTTACCGGATAGGCGAAAGTATGTTTCGCTTATGGGACGGCTAAAAAACGGTATCGAAAGGTCGTGGGACGGCGAATGGTATCTTCGAGCGATTACCGACGACGGCGAAAGATTGGGTAGTTCGAAAAGTGATTTTTGTCGTATAGATCTTATAACTCAGAGCTTCGCAGTGCTTAGCGGCGCAGCGGAAAAAAAGCGTGCTTCGCTTGCAATGCTTTCGGCTGCACGTAAACTTATAGATTTCGATAACAAAATAATTAAGTTACTTACTCCGCCGATTACAGATAATCGAATAGGATATATAGGGGAATATCCCGCAGGCGTAAGGGAAAACGGTGGACAGTATACGCACGGAGCGATTTGGTATGTAATCGCTTTGCTGGAAAGCGGTCATGACGATTTTGCATATTCGCTTATAAAAATGTTGAATCCGATAAATCACAGTCTCACTTCGCTCGATGTGAAAAGATACGAAGTCGAACCTTATGTGGTGAGCGCCGACGTTTATGCTGAGCCGGCAGGAAAAGGCGGCTGGAGTTGGTATACGGGGGCAGCATCGTGGTTTTATGTAGCTTTGGTAAAATATCTTTTTGGGATAGAGATAGGCAGCAATTCGGTTAAAGTTGTGCCGCACTTGCCTTCGTGCATAAAAAACGTAAAAGTTAAAGTTTCACTGCCTGCCGCTTCCTTTGTAATTAGTATAGAAAATGGCGAGGGCAAAAAGTGGAAGTATTATTTGGGAAATACCGCTTTAAGCATGGAGCGAATCCCTATAAAAGCTTCTTTAAACGGCAAAGAAATAATCGTACGAAAAGTTTAACTTAAAAAAAGGTTGTTTATCGTTAAAGATTGTGCTATAATTTTTGTATGGACCTTTTCGATACTTTGGATTATTCTCAAAAACTCGCTCCGCTGGCGGATCGTATGAGACCAACTACGTTAGACGAGTTTTTCGGACAAAAACATTTGCTTTACGACGGCTCTCTGCTTAAGCGAGCCATAAAAGCCGACAAATTAGGTAGCTGCATCTTTTTCGGACCGCCGGGAGTGGGCAAGACTACGCTTGCCGGTATCGTTGCGTCGTCTACAAATGCGCATTTTGTAAAGTTGAACGCCGTTTCGAGTGGAGTGGCAGATGCGAAGAAGGTGATTGACGAGGCACGAGAGCGACTTAGAGTGTACGGAAAACGCACTTATTTGCTTTTGGACGAGTGCCATAGGTGGAATAAGGCTCAGTCTGATTGCGTTCTCAGTGCGATAGAGGACGGTAGTATAATTTTTATAGGTTCTACTACCGAAAATCCTTATCTTTCGATGACGAGAGCTATTGTGTCGAGGTGCAGAGTATTTGAACTGAAGTCGCTTTCGGAACAGGATGTTATGGACGGGTTGTTTCGAGCCGCAACAGATAAGGAGCGAGGACTCGGCAACATGAACGTTAAGCTTGACGAAGATGCTGCAAGGCACCTTGCGTATTGCAGTGGCGGCGATATGCGCAACGCTCTTAACGCTTTAGAGCTTGCTGCGCTTACAACGCCGCCCGTAAACGGGGTAATTTGTATAGATAAGTCGGTTGCCGAGCAATCTATTCAGCGTAAGGCAATTTCGGTCGACGAAAGTAAGTATTTCGATATGCTTAGCGCATTTTGTAAATCGCTTAGAGGTTCGGATGCGGACGCCGCTTTGTACTGGGCGTTTATGCTTATCGAGGCGGGGCTGGATCCTCTCATAATTTTTAGGCGAATGATTGCGCATAGTAGCGAAGACGTCGGATTGGCTAACAGCAATGCTCTTATAATGACGGTTGCGGCGATGACTGCTTACGAACGAATCGGCATGCCGGAAGGCGCATTGCCTTTAGCTCATGCGATAATTTACATTTGTGTTTCGCCTAAATCAAATAGCGTCGTTACTGCTATGAATGCCGCTCAAAACGTATGTAAAAACATGCCCGATCTTAATGTGCCGTCGCATCTGCGAAATAATAATAATTCTTCCTTGGATCGACGCAAGCCTTACAAGTATCCGCACGATTACGGCGGTTATGTAAAACAGCAGTATTTGCCCGATTCTTTGGTGGGCTCTGTTTTCTATTGCCCCAAGGACGAGGGAAATGAGGCGAGAATTAAACAGTTTATGGAAAAAATTAAAGGTATTCTCTGACTTACTTTTCTTGTAAGAAAAGTAAGCAAAAGAACGTGAAAAGATTTCCTATCTGCGGTAGTGAAAGTTCTGTACGTTTTCTGTTTTTAGTGACTTAGTAGATATATATGCTTTGTAAGAAAAGTAAGTAAAAGAACGTGAAAAGATTTCCTATCTGCGGTAGTGAAAGTTCTGTACGTTTTCT